>Ga0066825_10000088_pt1 | contig 33680 bp, 20 predicted proteins | sample ETNtaG_6_FD_65608 | JGI IMG/M metagenome (GOLD analysis project Ga0066825, IMG submission 65608) | Marine microbial and viral communities from oxygen minimum zone, Eastern Pacific Ocean - ETNP201306SV45 | ecosystem: Environmental > Aquatic > Marine > Oceanic | place: Pacific Ocean: Eastern...
GTTCCTCCAGGCTGGCTGACGAATCCTTGAGCACCGCTAAACGAGCCTTGCCTGCCTCAGCGCTGCCGAAGAGCTGTCCCAGTCGCAAAGCCAAGCTGCGTTCCTCATCGCTTGAGGAGTCCATGAGTCGCTTCTCTAAAGCGGCCCAACCCTCCGGGGCATTTAGATACTTCTGGCCGGCTAAACCATCGCGGGCGCCCTTTAGCAGCGGAATCCGTTGCTCAGTGGTATCCGCTTTCTCAAGCGCCGCAATGATCGCGTCCAATTTTTCCGCAGCGATCGCCCGTCGAGCGATAAACTCGGAGACCAACGGAATCTCGCTCTCGACCGCATGACCTAAAGCTAAATCAGCAGAACCTTCAACGTGAGGCTCGACTCCAAACCAAATCATCTTCGGCAGATTGTGGTCATCAGCATCGCCCGCTTGAGCGAGCAAGCCTTCGGCGATCTTCCAAATGCTCGCTTCCGGTATCCGCTGCAACGCCGCAGCCAAATACAAGCGCACCACCGGCGAGGGATCTTCGACGGCCATGGTCTCGAAACGTTTCAAGGCCGAGCGACCGGGTTCGAAATCTTCGCATAGCAGCTGGATCGCCCAGGCGCGAATGTGCTCGTCTTCGTGATCCAACAAGCGAGTCAATCGATTCCGATTTACGCCATCGGTCACATGCAAAGCCCAAAGCGAACGCAGCTTTCGGCCCTCATCTGGCCCTTCTTCGAACTGCTTCCACAATTTAGCGTGAACCCCCTTCGAAAGCGAACCTTCGACCGCTCGTTCGTGCAGCAGTACACGAGCGCGACGCACATACCAATCGTTCCGATGCATCTGAAGATCGACCAGCTCGTCATCCGAGTACGTGGCCAAGTCAAAACCAACCGGCGTCTTCGTACCCGGAGGGGCGACGCGGTAGATGCGGCCCGTATCCTTATAGAGCACATCGGTCCCGCAAATATCCGGATCGTGCCAATCCAGCATATAAACCGCCCCTTCGGGTCCGATCTCTATGCTAAACCCGATCCACTGCGGATCATTGGCCAATACAGTCTCATCCCCGTGACGCCCGACGAACCCCGAGCCCTTCGGCTCCAGAATATCCGAAAGCAACGCGTGCTCGTGGATGTTCGCCATGAAAATGCGATCGTGATATTTTTCCGGAAACGCATCCGCCAAATAGATACGCGCCCCACCATGGGCCGAACGGTGACGGTGATCGGTGATCGTCTTAATATCCGAATACACGTGCGGGTTGATGTGCTGACCGCCTTGACGGTGGTAAATCCCCCCAGGGATGACATGCCACAAGTGGGGAATCACACAGGCCGAAATGAAGATCTGACCGTGATCGTCGAAATCCATGCCCCAGGGATTGCTGAATCCGTGGGCTACCACTTCGAAGCGATCCTTAATCGGGTGATAGCGCCAAACGCCTCCATCGATTTCCTGCGGGTCCTGCACTTCTTGATTCGTTGGAAACGCCTCGCCATGCCGATAGATCCGTCCCTCGCCAACCGGCTTGCCCACCATTGAGGGCGTTGCGAATCCTTGGCATCCATAGAGCCAACCATCCGGTCCCCAGATAAAGCTATTGAGCGTTTCATGCCGGTCTCGGATTCCCCAACCAGTCAAGCGAACCTCGATATCGTCTACGTCCGCCTTGTCGTCGCCATCTCGATCCGGAACGAAAAGCAAATTCGGCGGAGCGCCGAGCCACAAACCATCGAAGCCCCAAGCAATCGCGGCTGGAAACGGTATACCATCAAGGAACACTTTCCGCGTATCCATTTTTCCATCCCCATCCACGTCCTCGAGAATCAGGATGCGGCTATCGCCACTGCCGGAGAAACCAGACCGTCTCGTTTCGTAGTCGCGGTTCTCGGCCACCCAAAGTCGACCCCGGTCATCCCAGCAAAACGCCATCGGCTGAGTGATCTCCGGTTCCGACGCGTACAAATTGACCGCCAGACCGTCCGCTACCGTCATTTTTTCAACCGCTTCCGGACCCGATAGAAATTCGGCATTGCGACCCTCCTCGCGAGCGATATTCCAGAGTGCCCAATTGCCCCCCTGACCGCTGTAGGACTTCCATTGATCGTTTGTCCGCACATCATTGAACTCGCCGCTATAAACGACGATCTGGTGCTTGTAGGTTTCGGTTTCGCCTTTGTGGATATGCCAGTCGCCCATACGCGAAGGCGCGGGTCCGATTCCGAGCTGCTTATCGACGCGCCACTTCTGAGGAAAGTTGCGATTGTCCGGGTGATCGAAAATCGCGATGTGACCCCAATCCTCGCGTCCCTCGATCTCCATTCCCACGTCAACCCACATGGCGCGCTGCCCTTCGGCTCGTTCGTTTTCCTGCCGCGAACTATTCACCGCAAGCCCCTCGGACTCGCCTCGCTTGAACGGCATGCGCAGGAAGAGCCCCCCATATGCATACTCGTCGAAATCGAGATCGACCAGCGCTTCGCCTGACCAAATTAGATCGATGAAGTAACGCTCGTCCACGTCGCGCATGGACCATAGCTGCGACTCTCGCATCACTGGATTGCCCTCGGCATCGAGAAGGGCGTAAACGGTCTCCCATTGCACGACCTCGCCTTCGCCAGCTATAATGCGGCTTTGCTCCCGCTTCCAGTATCCATTCGTTGGATTATGAAAATAGTCGCGACCATTGATACGCGTAAATCCCCAGTACAGTCCGGTCTGATGCGGGTGATGCCCCGGACTGTATTCCGTAAACACTCCTTGCCCATCCGGAGCGACAATCGGATGCAAATAAGGACGGTGATCCTCTCGCGCATGCTGCACCAAGATTGGCTCCGGCGCGCCATCGCGAAACACTGAGATTGTTTGCGCATCTTCGTCCTGGACGAGCTGCAAGGCATCTCCGTACAACGCGTTCCCGGCAAAGCAACCGCATAATAGTAAGCTAATTCGATACAGGTTTTTCATGGTTCGTCTTAAATTCGTTTAATTGAAATTTTTCTATTTTTGAGAGCTTTTATGGTCGGCTACGGATCCACTAATTATTGGTGTTTGCGCCACGAGCCCATTCGTGAGGATCGACTCCAACGTAATCAGGATTTGGCGACGGCATCTGAGCCTTCATCTTATAACGCCAGGCATGTAGCATCGCGCGCAGCTCGCCCGCTTTCTCAGGACTGGTTTTCGATAGATCGTTCATCTCCCCGACATCTTCCTTCAAGTCGAAGAGTTGGATCGTTCCATTATCGAAGTACTCGATCAACTTGTAGTCTCCGCTGCGAACCGCGCCCGCCGGCGGTTGCATGCCGTGATTGCTGTAATGCGGGAAGTGCCAGTAAATCGCCTCTCGATTCAATGACTTCTCTCCTTTCAAAATGGGAGCGATACTCACGCCATCCGCGTGCTGGTCCAACATGGGAGGAAGCCCCGCCATCTCCAGAATCGAGGGATAGAAATCCGTACTGATAATCGGTTCGTCCGAAACCGTACCGGCCTTTCCCTGTCCTGGCCACTTAACGATACACGGGACGCGAATGCCCCCTTCGTACAGCCAACCTTTCGCGCCTCGGAGCGGCAGTACCGAGGTCGAGAACGCGATATCCAGTTTGTCTTCCGACACGGTCCGCTTCGCAAAATGAACATTCATGCCCGCCATGCCGCCATTGTCGGCAAAGAAAATAACGATGGTATTATCGTCGATGCCCAAGGCCTTGAGCTTCTTCAATATATTCCCAAGGCTCTGATCCACTGCCTCAATCATGCCCGCGAACTGCGTATTGTCCTGGCGTTGTTTAATCTTCACCGTGTGTCGCGGTAGCACGCCGTATTCTGAGTAGGCCTCGTCTTCTATTAAACTGTCCAACTCTTCTACGCTCAATGGCTCCTTTAGATCCGGATTTCCCTCGAGAGCGTAAGGGGGCCTATCCCAATCAGGCATGGTTTCCAACTTCTTCTCGTACTTCTCCACCAAATCCGGACGACCATGTATCGGGTCGTGAACCGCGAAGTGAGCGAAATAGAGAAAGAACGGACCGTCTTTGTTGTTGTTGATGAAGCCGAGGGCCTCTTCGGTCAATCGGTCAGTGAGATACTCACCGTCGGGAGCATCCTCTAAGCCTTCTAGGTTGTAGGGGGCATAGAAGGTACGGTTTGGAGCGCCGCGTGGCCAGTTTCGTGGAATGTGCCAGTCGAACCCATGCTTATCCGGCGTGGATGGAGCGCTTCCTAAATGCCACTTGCCGACTGCCGCCGTGGCATAACCGTGGCCACGCAAGGTTTCCGCAAGCGTCGTCTCCTCATACGGCAGATGCTGTCCCGAATAGACATTTAGGAGCTTCTGAAACGGAAAGTCCCGACGTCCAGGTATCCAGTCGGTCATGTTGTTGCGAGCCGGGTATTTCCCGGTCAGAATACTTGACCGCGTCGGCGAACACACGTGGCAGGCTGCGTAGGCGCTGGTGAACTTGACACCCTCGGTGGCGAACTGATCGATATGGGGCGTCTCGTAAAAACTGCTACCGAATGTCCCCACATCCGTCCATCCCAAGTCGTCCACCAGAAAGAAAACAACATTGGGTTTGCGGTCCGCAACGAGCCAAGCGCTGCATAAACAAAGCGCGACAGCGCAAACCTGAACTCGCATTTTCATAAACTCCATGCTCATCCTTAGGAAAACCTATTATCCGCAACGCGGATACCTATTGGGCTCGCATCGCGAGGACACAAGTGATCCCGCTTAGCGGGAAACGATGTTAAAACTATTTTTCCAACAACGCTTCGCTTGTTGTTCCTTTCGAACAAATAGGTGTTCCCGCTCTGCGGGATCAATAGGTCTTGTTCAACTCTCATTATCTTACATTCACCTCCGGCAACGATTTCGCCAAGTTCGCTATTACCGTTTTGTATTCAGGATTTCCCGCCAGATTCGTCCATTCGTTCGGATCCGAATCGTGATCGTATAGTTCCTCTCCTCCATCGTTATAACGAATGTAACGCCAGCGGTCCGTTCGCACCGCGTGATTCTCGTATCCAAAGGTCATCAGTACCGGGCTCTCCCAATCCATTTCTGGATTCTTCAGTAGCGGCGCGAGGCTTTTTCCATCCAAGCCGTCCCGGAAAGGCAGTCCGCACAAGTCAAGAAGTGTCGGGTACAAGTCGACTAGACTCACAGGCTCCTCGCACAACTGGTTCTGCGCCACACCCTCAGGACCGGCAATCACCAAAGTGGTTCGCGTGGTGACTTCCCACAACGCGTGCTTCCGCCAGTGTTGCTTTTCTCCTAAATGCCAACCGTGATCGCCCCACAGCACTACTATGGTGTTATCCGCGTGCTCGCTCTGATCCAAAGCGTCCAGCAATCTACCGACATGGGCGTCGACATAGCTGATAGTAGCCAGGTAGCTCTGTACCGCCCGTGGCCATTGTTTGTGCTTGGTCACCATATCGTGGTCTTCCCCATGAGTGGCGAAGTTCCGGGCGCCGGAAACGTCATGCACCTCTATGGCGAATCGCTTTCCCCAATAGGGAAGATCGTCCCGATCATTATCCAGCGTATCCGGAAGAATGATATCTTCGATCGGGTGCAAGTCGAAGTATTTCCGGGGAGCGTACCAAGGCATGTGGGGCTTGGTAAACCCGCAGGCGATAAAGAATGGCTTTTCGTGCGATTTGCCCAGTTCGGCGATCGCCCAATCGACATTCTGGACATCGAACAACTCCGATTCCTCCACGTCCAGCGGACCCCAGGGAGCCCAAGCCTCTTTTGGCAGATAGGCGTCGCGCTCGCCAGAAAATCGTTTCCGTGCGGGCTGGTTGTAATAGTCCCATGATTCCGGATCGTAAGGCGAGCTGCCATGAAAGGTCTTACCCCCACCCTGCACCGAATAACCTCCTTGGGCCCGCAAGTACTGCATCAAGGTAACGACGTCAGGGACCTTGTCCCGCATCATCTCGCCATTCCCATAGACACCCGTATTGGACGGCAAAAGTCCGGTGAACAAACTGACTCGCGAAGGGTTGCATAGAGGAGCGTTGCAATAGGCTTTGTTGAAAGACACGCCTCGCTTGGCTAGCCGGTCGATGTTGGGGGTCAGCGCTTGCGGATGCCCGCCCAAGTGCCCTACCCAGCTATTCAAGTCATCGATGGGGATGAATAGCACATTCGGTCTATCGTTCCCAATCAAGGAGACTAAGGAGAGGATAAAAACTATCGCTATGCTATACGTCTTCAAATCTATTGTATTTTATTTTTAACCACAGATTTCTCAGATAACGCAGATCGAATGGAGTCGTTTAATATCTGAGCTATCTGCGTAATCTGTGGTCCAAATTTCTTTCATGATCCGCTTTCCCTACTTGCGAGTAACATACACATAGTACGCGCTGAGAATAGTACTTCCCGTTCCACGCCCCCTGTGAGCATCGCTCCCCCGAAACCAGGTGTGCAAAGCGATGGGCCCCTTGTCCAGCTTGGCCGTGAAAGTAACTGAAGTGTCATTAGGCCCAACCGGTTTCGTTTCTCCCTCGAACCCGTAAGGACTTTTTTCACCAATACTCAAGTGATGGTAATTGCTCAGATAAAAGCTAGCCTGAGTAATGGGTATGGCACCCTCACCTTCCTCTGAGGGCGCGGTGAGTGGACGGTCGATTTCCTTGGGCCACCGGCGTAGCTCGAATTCATATTCTCCGGCCTCAGCAACTTCCAGCATCCAATAGCCACTCTTATGCTGACCAACGCGGATCTGCCTCTGCTGATCGATGAAGACATCTAGCCATTCGCAACCCGTCAGGCGCGATGGGTTCTCATGGTCGCTTCCAATAATCACTCGTTGCACTTCATTGGCCTTAGGACCGACATCAGCCCACCATTCGTCCAAACGATTTCGCATTTTGGCTAGGACCTTTGGATGCTTATCGATCACATTGTTTTGCTGCAGTGGATCGGTCTCGAGGTTGTAGAGCTCGCGGTCTTCAAGCAATCGCCAGCGCTTCCAGAGAACCTCACCCAGATCCCGCTGCATTAGCGTCTGGGCGTAGGGTGTAGGGTAGTTCACGAAATTGGGCATACGGCTGTAATTGATTACTAGCATCCGGTCTTCAGGAACGACCGCCTTTCCTCTCAAAATCGACGCCAAGCTCATACCGTCGAACTTGGCGTCGTTGGGTATATCGCAAAGATCGAGCAGCGTAGGCAGCAAATCCTGTACTTGGGTCAGCCCATGGATATCCTGTGGGTTCATGAGGCCACCATTGGGCCAACTGATATAGCAAGGAACGCGATGCCCCCCTTCCCAGAGCTCGGTCTTCTGGCCTCTCATGCCCGCATTGTAGTAGCGTGGACCATGGGTGCTCCCATTGTCAGTCATGAAAAGAATGATCGTGTCGTCCCTCAGACCTTCATCGGAAAGGAACTGTATCATCGCGCCCATGTTGGTATCAATATTGCGCACCATACCCAAGTAGTCCGCGAGACGAGTTTTCAAATCGGGATCCATGTCCCCAAATTCCGGTTGCTCAAGAATGTCGGCGATTGCTTTTTCATCTTCATCCTTAGCAACCAATGGTCCGTGTGGAGTGTTGGGCATAATGATCGCAAGGAAAGGGTTTCCATCTTGAGCAGCCTTCTTCATGAACGACATTCCCTCTTCAAAGAAAACGTCTGTGCAGTAGCCTTCATATTGCTTCCACTTCCCATTGTTCACGTAGGTGTCGTCAAAGTAGTCATTACCCCAATAATCGGGAACGGATCCGATGTGGGATGAAGGGAACCAAACGGTCTGATCGAATCCGCGATCCTCGGGCCTAAACGGATAGTTAGACCCTAAATGCCACTTTCCAAATAATCCGGTCTCATATCCTGCATCCCCAAAAAAGTTGGCTATGATCGGCACCTCAGGCCGCAACAATCCCCGGCCGCTACTCACATTGATCGCTCCATTTCGAGCTGCATCCAAACCCGTCATCAATTGGCCTCGCGTGGGCGCGCACATGGGAGAGACATGGTAGTCTTCCAAGCGGAGACTCTCGCTATGCAGGTGATCAAGGTGCGGCGTCTTAAGAATCGGATTTCCGTTAACCGACAACTCCGGGTAGCCCTGGTCATCGGTCATGACCACGATTATATTGGGTTGCTTGGCCAGTGCCACCGTTGCGAAAATCAGCGCTGCAAAACAACAAATAGGACGTGTTAGCTGGTTCATAATAATATTCTTTCTGTATTGTTCGGTCTTCCCGCTCAGCGGGACCACTCTATGCTTGGATTTTGGCCGCTCAGAGATCGGCCGCTACCTTCAGTTCTCAATTTTGAATTTCGTTTTCAGTCGTTCGAGTTCCGTTTTTAAATAAGCTATTTTATCAGCGTATTCAGGATTTTCATATTCGCTTTTCATTTCGCTAGGATCACGGTGGTGATCGAAAAACTCCCATTCATCCACATCGTCATGCTTGTAGTGGATTAGCTTATACCTTTCAGCGGCCACGCCTTCGTGCGGAGGGACGCCATGGTTATAGTATCCTTCACTCACACTTCCTCCGCGCCTCTCGCCGTAGTATTTATAATAGAAGCTCTTTCGCCAATTTCGAGGAGCGCTGCCTTTCAGGAGGGGGACCAGGCTGCGGCCTTGAATTTCGCCTGGAATCGACGCGCCCGCCATTTCTAGAAACATGGGCGCGAAATCCAGGTTCGAAACAATATCAGCGCTGACCTGACCTGCTTGAGCGACACCCGGCCACCGAACCAAAAGCGGCGTTTTCAAACACTCCTCATACATCCACCGCTTGTCATACCAGCCATGCTCCCCCAGGAAAAAGCCCTGGTCCGCCGCGTAGATCACGATCGTGTTCTCCGCCAACCCATACTCGTCCAGATAGTCCAGCAAACGGCCGACATTCTCGTCGATGCCTTTGCTCGTCAGGAGGAAATTCTTAATGAAGCGTTGGTAACGCCATAACGCCAGTTCTTCACCCTGTAGATCAGCCTCTTCAAAGGCCTTGTTGGCTCGGCTAAAATGACCTCTGTATTGCTCGAGTTGCTCGCCCTGGATGTTCCGATACTCCAAGCTGAGATTGCTGAGCGGCATCACCTCGGCGATACTGGTATTGTGATTCCCGGGAGCGCGACTTCGACCACTGTAGGCGTCGAAAAAGTTGTTCGGCACGGGTACTGTAACGTCGTCCAATTCGACGAGATGCCGCAAGGCCGGTTGAAACGGACCATGGGTCGCTTTGAATTGGCACATCAGCATGAAGGGCTGATTCGAATCCCGGGAATCGAGCCACTTCAATGATCGATCCACTACCACATCCGTGTTGTAGCCTTCATACTCAGTAGGCTCCCCATCAGTGTAGAGAACCGGATTGTAGTAGCGGCCCTGACCTCTCATAACTTCGTGGTGATCGAATCCCGTGGGAACGGATTTCAAATGCCACTTGCCTATGATCGCCGTCTCGTAACCCGTTTTCTGAAGCAACTTAGGAAACGTCACCTGACCTCCGTCGAATGTATTGAAATTATTTATTTGCCCATTCAGGTGGGAATACTTCCCAGTGAGCACCACCGCCCGGGAGGGCGCGCAGATTGAATTCGTAACCAGGCAACGATCAAAGCGAATGCCTTCATCGGCGATACGATCAATATTCGGCGTCGGCACTACTTTTGATAAAGGATGACCATAAGCGGAGATCGTCTGCCAAGTGTGATCATCGGAAAATATAAACAGGATATTGGGGCGATCCTCAGCCGAAGAGACCAGGACCGCTAGTATCCAAATTCCTATGAAAGCTATAAGTCTACGGTCTCTCATCCACTTTCCAATTTTTGTTAGCCCGATTTCCGTAGTGCGGGTAGTAATCCCAGTCTACCGTACCCCCTACTACTCGGGGGTCTTTTGTCTTTTCCAGATAATCGAATAATTGACGTCGCAAAGCGTTTTGAGTGGCCAGGTATTTTATATTTCCCGCCAAATTGTTCATCTGGTGTGGATCGTCTTTAACGATATAAAACTCCTCAGCCGGATGCTTACCAAAAGACAATTCAGCCAGATGAGCGACCCCATGCTCGTAGCGATTCTCTATCATGAAGGTCTTAGTAGGCGATGAGTCATATTCCCCGAATGGAATCAGACGATTGCACACTTCCGGATCGGGAGAGCCGGCTGGCCAGCGATCTGGTTCGAAGTTATAGATATACAAGTAATCCTTCGTCCGGATAGCGCGACTGGGGTAACCTTTGCCACCAGCTCGCGCTCCGCTGTGACGTTCGAAGCCGATGAATGCGGCTTGCCGATCCATGGTAGGATTATCATCAAACAGGTCCATCATGCTTCGCCCGGTCATCATTTCCGGAACACTTACTCCAGTGGCCTCCAGGAAGGTTGGCGCTAAGTCGCTGAGGTTAACAGGCGAATCAATCACCCGGCCGCTATTCTTAATACCTTCTCCCCATCGGATGGCCAAGGGCACACGTGATCCGTCGTCATAAAGCGTCGCTTTGCCTCTAGGAAAAGGCATGCCATGGTCGCTGGTAACCACCACAATCGTGTTTTCCAACTGGCCTCGTTTTTCCAGCATGGCGATGGCCCGCGCGACCATCGTATCAAAGTGCTCAATTTCTACATAGTAATCCAAGATGTCACTACGGACGATATCATTGTCTGGAAAGATCGATGGCACGATCACCTGGGAAGGATCTTTGCCTGACTTAATACCAGCGCCGTTTTCATAGGGACGGTGCGGTTCGCTGGTTCCCAACCAAAAACAGAAAGGTTGGCCCTCTCCTACTTCCGAGACGAAATCCTCGAAATTTCCAGCGTAATCCGTATCCCTTATGGCGCTGTAGGGTGGCTCAAGGGTCCTGCCTGTATAGGGCTTTCCCGCAGGATTTTCTGTTCTTCCGCCAGGCTCTAAGCGTCCCGGTCCCCAAGCTTTACCAGTGGAGCCTACCTTGTACCCCGCTTTCTGAAGCTCCTCGGTGTAAGTGGCAAATTTAGCCTGCAGAGTGCTCCAAATATTCGCCGCCTCCTCCAGCCGCCAAATGTGTTGTCCGGTTACGATGGCGCTGCGCGATGGGCCGCATGTCGGGGCATCGCAAAACGAATTGACAAAGCGCAGCCCTTCCGCCGCTACACGATCGAAGGCAGGCGTCTTAACCACCGGATCGCCATTAGCCCCGGCGTGGGCCCAAGACTGGTCGTCGGATATGCAAAAGAGAATGTTCGGACGAGCATCGGCCGACGCAAACGGGCCTAGCAGACAGATTGACGCTATGAGAGATAGGGAGGACCGGCTCGGCGCCCCCCATCGATTAAGGTTTCGGATGACCGAGCCGGTCTTCCCTGCCAAAGTGAGAAAGTCTGAAAGAAATCGTTTCATTCCGGCTTCGGATCAACCGTCCAACCTTTCGTGGAAATTCGACCGTAGTAAGGATAGTAGTCCCAATCGACCTTTCCGCCCACCACTCGTGGATCGCGCGTCTCTTCAAGCCGATCGAATAAACGCTGGCGCATCTTGCTTTGGGCTTTCTCATATTCCCGAGAGCCCGCCAGATTATTCATCTGTTCCGGATCTTTCTTCAGATCGTACAGTTCCTCCGCCGGTCGCATGCCAAAGGATAGCTCCGCCAGATTAGCGACCCCATGCGTACTGCGGTTATCCATCATAAAGGTCTTAGTGGGCGACGAATCGATTTCCCCATACGGTATCGATCGAGCGCATACAGAAGCATCCGGTGAACCTGAAGGCCAACGTGTCGGCTCGAAGTTGTAGATGTACATGAAATCCTCAGTCCGAATCGCCCGACAAGGATAGCCTTTTCCTCCCGCGCGACAGCCGTCATGCCGTTCCATAGCGATGTAAGCCGCATCACGCCTCTTACGTTCCTTATTCGCGAAAATATCAGTCATGCTCCGAGCGCTCATCATGCTCGGAATCTTCAAGTCAGCCGCATCCAAGAACGTCGGGGCAAGATCGCTTAGGTTAACGAACGAGTCGACCACTCGTCCGGGGCCCTCAATTCCTTCTGGCCACCGAATGGCCAAGGGCACGCGCGATCCTAAATCATACAGACTCGCCTTCGCCCGAGGAAACGGCATGCCATGATCGCTGGTGATCACCACGATGGTATTGTCCAGGAGCCCGCGCTCTTCCAATGTCGCGATCGCTCGCCCGACCATTACGTCGAAATGCTCGATCTCAACTAGGTAGTCGGCAATGTCGCTACGAACGATTTCATTATCTGGAAATACTGATGGTACGACAATCTTGCCAAGATCCTTGCCCGTCTTCAGTCCAGAGCCGTTTTCATAACCGCGATGCGGCTCGCTCGTGCCCAACCAGAAGCAAAAGGAATCGTCCTCTTTCACCTCCGCCATGAAGTCCTCGAAATTGCCGGCATAATCCGTGTTGCGCATGAATCGAAAAGGAGGCTCGATCGTTCTACCCTCATAGATTGGTCCTGCAGGATTTTCGGTTCGTCCGCCCGGCTCAAGTCGGCCCGGACTCCACGCTTTGCCTGTGGCCCCAACTTTGTAGCCCGCATTGCGCAACTCATCCGTATAAGTCGCGAATTTCGCCGGCAAGGTGCTATGGATATTGCCCGCTTCCTCCAGACGCCAAATGGACTGCCCAGTTAGAATCGCGCTACGCGACGGCCCGCAAGTCGGGGCATCGCAAAAGGCATGCGTGAAGCGCAGTCCTTCCTTGGCGACGCGATCGAAGGCAGGCGTTTTTATGACCGGATCCCCATTGGCTCCCGTGTGCTGGTAGGATTGATCATCCGAAATGCAGAATAGGATGTTTGGGCGTTCCGCCGCAAACAAAGAGGTCACTCCTGAGATAAGGAACGCAAACAGAGGTAGTTTCTTCATAAATTGAATTTGGGTTGGTTCAATCAGGACACTTAAATCCTGCCCTCGCATCGCGAGGATCATAGCCCGAGTCTTGACTCGGGATCCAGCGAGGAACGAGCGATGTCCAATTAAAATCGATCACGCCAGCCCCTTCCTACTTCAACGTAAATTCCGGCATTTGCTTCAAGGCCCCGCCTTCCATCGCGGACTCGTGGGCCAGGATGCCAACACAGGTGATGTTCGCCGACTCGGCCGCATTCGGGTAAGGCGCTCGCTTGTCCAGCAAGGCGCTGACGAATTCATGCACCAGGTGTGGATGCGAGCCGCCATGGCCACCGCCTTGGGTGAATGACAAGTGCTGCTTCTCATCCGAATCGTAGACTCCGCGGCCTGTGAAGGGCTGGATTTCCTCGGGCAGCAAATGGGCGTAGTCCGGCACCTTGACGCGCTCCGGTATTTCCGGCTCCGGCTTGCCAATGGTGTGGATAACTGGATCCTCGCCCTCAACCAGAGGCCATTCGTAGCTCTTCTTGGAGCCGTAGGCATCGAAGCTCTCCCGATATTGACGAGCGGTGTTATATAGAGATCGTATTATCCGTGCGGATACGTCGGAATCCTTAAAAGTCACTTGGCAAGATTCGATTGCGAAGGGCGACCCATGAATGGGGATCATCTCCTCGTTAATGCGTCCGGAACCGAAGCACGAGAGCGTTTCCGCCCGATTCCGCTGCAATGCCAGAACGGGCCCCACGCAGTGCGTCGCATAGTGCATTGGGGGCAGTCCGTCCCAATAGCTAGGCCAGCCATCCATGTCCTGCTGGTGACTTGACTGTAAATACTGGATACGCCCTAGCTCGCCCTTGTCGAAAAGCTCCTTAACGAAAAGGAACTCCCGACTGTAGACGACTGTTTCCATCATCATGTAGGTCAGTCCCGTCGTCTTGACCAGGTCGCAGATCTCCTTGCACTCGTCGACCGTCGTGGCCATTGGGACCGTACACGCGACATGCTTACCCGCTTTCAACGCTTGAATGGACTGCGGAGCGTGACTGCCGATGGGGGTATTGATATGCACCGCATCGATATCCGGATCCGCCAACAGCTCGTCGTAAGATGTATAGCGTTTTTCGATGCCATACTCGTCGCCTATCTTGTTGAGCGACTCTTCGTTTCGCTGGCAGATCGCGGCGATACGCGCGTTCGGATGTTTCAGGTAAATGGGGATGAACTCGGCGCCGAAGCCTAGCCCCACTAGGGCCACATTGATTTTATCAGACATAAAGGGAATATTTAGGGGATAAACGAGGTCTCTCCCATTCCGGGACGACCGCCCCTATTCTCTCTTATTTGGCCTGATAACCGATTGTAACTATTCGAAAAGAAATAGTACTTTTTCGCCAACCAACCATCCCCAAGGACTTACAAGCATACGCCTCACCGGTAATGCGAAGGACTCCAGCCAACCCACTTCTTGAAGAGTGTCGAAAAGGTAAAGGGGTTCTCGTAGCCAACCATGCGAGCAATGGTCTCGATCTTCTCGTCGGTCGAGCTCAACAGATTCTTTGCCCGCTGGATTCGGAGAAACGTCAGGTGCTGCATCGGACTGCGACCGTAGCGGGCCCGACAGAGTCGACGCAGGTGCTCCTCGCTTACATGAGCGACTTGGGCCAATTCGAATAGGCTCCACTTCTTCTCTAGCTCTGGCTCAACGCGGTTCCAAAGCCGCCACAATCGGTCGTCGGGGTCATGGGGCTGAGCGAAGCGCAAGGCGTACTGATGGGCCAGCTCCACCCAGTGACCCAAAATGCCCGGATTAGCCGCCCCGTTCGCCTCCGCATACAATCCCTCGATCGCCGCCTTGAGCGGCAGCGCATCGTAATTCCGCAACACCGGCGAATTCTGCGAGACGATAGGCTTTCGCTCCCGCGATTCCAAATAGCGCACCCAACAAAAGTTCCAGTCTCGATCCGTCGCGCACTTGAAGGCATTGCGCACGAATGGCGGCAGCAAGCAGGCTTCGCCTTCGCGAATCGTCTTCCAGGCCCCATCGACCAAAACCCTGCCTTCGCCTCCAAAACAAGCCATCATATAGGAACCCGACTGGTCCGCCCGTACGATCTCGAAAGGATGACTTGCCCTCAAGACCCCTGCATGGGCGATATGGTGCTGCTTCAAGAGACTGCAGATCGGGTTGCCCGCCATCCAATCGCGTTCATCCACCTCGTCAGAACGCACGAGAAAATAGCGGGATTCCCCCAAAATTTGGACGTCTCGATCGCCTTCTTGCACATTGTCTAAGGTATTCATCGCCAGTCACGGAATATGTAGGAATTTCAATAGTATTCCTAATCCGAGACCTTTATGGACACTCATTCCAATAATGCGATGTTGATTCTCAATAGGTTCTTGTTGGGCAAATTTCTTTGCGAAGCCAGTTTCCACACCTCATAAATCCAGCCAAGACTCAACCCCACCCTGCGTCTTTTTCATTACTCACTCTTGCTACGCCATCTTCGCTAGCGCTTCGTCACCACTCAGAATTCCAATGCCCACCATCGCTATACTAGGAACGCTTGATTCGAAAGCCGATGAGCACGCCTATGTCGCGGAGCTAATTCGTTCTCAAGGCTTTGACGCATTGCTCGTCGATATCGGCACGGGCGACGCCCCTAAAGTTCAACCAGACGTCACCCGCCAAGAAGTCGCGGCAATGGCGGATATCGATCTCGAGGCCCTCTTAGAACGTCGCGACCGCGGCGAATGCGTCAGCGCGATGTCGAAAGCCGCTCCCGTTGCGATATCCAAGTTGGCTGACGAAGGGCGTATCCAAGGAATTGTTTCACTAGGTGGAGGTGGCGGTACGGCAATTGCAACCGCTGCTATGCGGGCTCTCCCGCTAGGTTTTCCCAAGGTGATGGTATCTACACTGGCTTCGGGAAATACCGCTCACTACGTCGGCACCAAGGATATCGCTATGATCCCCGCCGTGTTGGACGTCAACGGTCTCAATCGCATCTCGAAAATGATTTTCGCGCGGGCCGCAGGCGCAATCTGCGGTATGGTTCGAACGGAAGCCGATTCCAGCGACGACAAGCCCATTATAGTCGCCAGCATGTTCGGCAACACCACTAAGTGCGTCAACGCGGCTAAGGAAATCCTAGAAGCCGCTGGGTACGAAGTGCTCGTATTCGCCGCCACCGGCGCTGGAGGCCAAGCTATGGAAAGCCTCATCGAAAGCGGAATGGTCGCCGGTATCCTCGATTTAACGACAACCGAATGGGCTGACGAGACAGTGGGCGGCGTTCTTAACGCCGGACCTGATCGGCTCGATGCCATGAGCAAAGCCAAGGTCCCTGCGGTAATTGCCCCCGGATGCGTCGACATGGTCAACTTCGGAGCTCGCGACTCCGTTCCTAGCGAATTCGAAGGCCGTAATTTCTATATTCACAATCCACAAGTCACGCTCATGCGCACCACCCCCGAAGAGTGCGCGACCATTGGACGCATCATCGCCGAGAAGGCCAATGCCAACACAACGCCCGTCGCCATCTTGAACCCGCTCAAAGCGGTTAGCGAGATCAACGGCCAAGGGAAACCCTTCCACGACGCCGCAGCCGACAATGCCCTCTTTGACGCCATCCGCGAAACCGCCCAGGTCGAAACCATCGATCACGATCTCGAAATCAACGATCCCGCTTTCGCCCAAGCCGCCGCCGAGAAACTATTAGAACTTATAGAGAAAAATCGAAACCACGGATAAACACGGATGCTCACGGATAGAGAGCCGACCCCGCCAAGCTATCCGCGTGTATCCGCGTCCATCCGTGGTTCCAAATCAACTGCTTAATCGCTAACCGCAAAACGCTAACAGCTAAATGCCCGAAAAACAAAACCGCTTCATGCAAGCCGCCGACGTCACCAAGGAAAAGGATCCTTGGGCTACCGTTGAATGGCTATCCAATGCCGACACCGTTGGCGCCGAAGACCTGCTCATGGTTCGCGCCACGATTGACGCTGGAGGCTCCCATCCCTTCCACACCCACCCGACGCGCGAGGAGATCATCTATGTCGTATCCGGACAAGCCGAACAGTGGGTGGAAGATGAATACAGGATTCTCAAGGCGGGCGAAATGGCCCTCATCCCACAAGGCGCGGTACACGGCACCTACAACCCGTTCGATGAAGACGTCACCTTCCTCGCTATCCTATCTCCGCTCAAAGGCGGCGAACCGAACATCGTTGACGTATCCACCGAAGAACCCTGGGCCAGCATCCGCGAAAAGCAAGATCGCCCCAAAACGAAATAGTTTTCATCATTCACTCTTCATCATTCACCATTCAGTAAAATGCCAAATCCCTGGACCGGAATCGGAAATCCCTATACGCGCGACGAGGTTCGCGCTCGTTTGCAAGCGACCGTCGATCGCAATGAAGCCATCATCGCCGCAGGCGCGGGCACAGGCATCAGCGCCAAGTTCATTGAGAAAGGCGGCGCCGACCTGCTCATCATTTACAACTCTGGACGCTTTCGCATGTCGGGACACGGCTCGACCGCTGGCATGATGGCCTACGGCGACGCCAACGCAGTCGCCATGGAAATCGGCGAGTACGAAGTGCTGCCGACCGTCAAGGAGATCCCGGTCATCTGCGGCGTTCACGCTACCGACCCACGCCGTCGCATGTGGCACTGGCTGCTTCAGGTCAAGGAGATGGGCTTTTCCGGTATCAACAATTTCCCGACACACTGTATCGTCGACGGACACTTCCGCAACGTGCTTGAAGAAACCGGCATGCCCTTCGAGAAGGAAGTGGAAACCGTCGCTATCGCCTCAAAGATGGATCTCTTCAGTATCGTCTACGTCGCCAAGCCGGAAGAGGCAGCGGCCATGGCTAAGGCGGGCGCGGACGCGGTCATCGCTCACGTCGGCACGACGGTTGGCGGATCGATCGGAGTAACCGGAGCGACCTGCACCATGGAGGAAGCAGCTGGACGCTGTCAGGCCATCTTCGAGGCGGCCCGCGCCGTCAACCCGAAGATCTTCCTTCTCTCCCATGGCGGACCCATCAACACGCCGGAGGACGCCACTAAAATTAATCAACTCACCGATGCCCAAGGCTTCGTCGGAGCTTCCAGTCTCGAACGCATGGGCGTCGAAGAATCGCTGACCGCTTTGACTCGCCAATTCAAGCAGATCCCCGTAGATCGAGCCTAACCCCATTCCCCAAGTCTCATGAAAACGAAATCGTTTCTATTCCTGCTGGTCGCAGCCCTGCTGACCGCCTTAGCCGCCCAGGCCGCAGATCCCATCCGGGTCTTCATTCGAGCTGGCGAAAAAACGCATGCTCCCGGAGCCCACGAGCATCCGAAGTTCCTGGAAGAATGGACCGAGCTACTCGAGTCGCGCGGAGCGGAAGTCGACGGCTCCCTGGAGTTTCCCACTAAGGCTCAGCTCGCCAAGACCGACGTGCTCGTCCTCAACGCCAAAGAGGCGGGCAACATCGAAGGCGCTCAACGCCAGAACCTCGAGTCCTACCTAAAACGGGGCGGCGGCTTGGTCGTCGTTCATGCCGGCGCGGTTTCCCGCGATCCCGATTGGTACAAGAGCATCATAGGCGGATCCTGGCGCTTCGGAACGACCAAGTTCCTCGAGGCCCCGATGAGTCTCTACTTCACCAATATTCCGAATCCAATTACGAAGGACATTTCCAACTTCGATCTGGAAGACGAGATCTACTACGACATGGATGTGTCGGCGAACGTTAAGGTCCTCGCTACCGCTTACACACCCAAGGCGATCGATACCAAGGGTCGCGGCAACCAAGCCGCTCAGCAACGCGCCGCGGAATACGTCGCCAAGAAAAAGGGCGTCAATATCTACGACATTCAACCCCAGGTCTGGACCTACGAAAACCAGTTGGACGGCGGCGAGCCCTACCGAGCTTTCGTCCACATTCCCGGCCACTGGCACAAGAACTTTTCCCACACCGGCGTCAAAGCCATGATCTTGCGCGGCATCGCTTGGGCGGCCAAACGCGACGACGTGGACATGCTTTGCAAAGCCGACGAACTGGGCGAAAATCTGCGCTACGTCGAAGGCGGCGTCCCCCACCCGACCAAGCTACCCGACTACCTGGAAATTCACCCGGAGTTCGAACTTTCCCTAGTCGCCGCCGAACCGCTCATCAATAATCCCATGAACATCAACTGGGACCACAAGGGTCGTCTCTGGGTTGCCGAGACGCCTGAGTACCCCAACGGACGCCGCCAGGTCAACGTGGCTCCGTGGATGGACTCTGGGTCGGTAATGCCCGGCAACTACGACCGTGATCCGATCGACCGCATCAGTATCTTGAGGGACACGGATGGCGACGGCGTCATGGATTCCAAGAAAGTCTTCGCTGACAAGTTGGAGCTGGTTAACAGCTTCGTCTTCCACAAGAACGGCGTCATCGCTGCTGCCGCGCCGGACATCTGGTTTCTCGAAGACACGGATGGCGACGATGTGGCCGACAAGCGCACCAAGCTCTACACCAATCTCGGTATCCGCGACACGCACGCCGTTATCAACAATTTTCACTACGCGGCCGACGGGTGGGTGTACGCGACCCACGGATACGCAGGATCAGACCATATCACCTCCGGCGACGGCAAAAAGGATTTCGGAAGGATCAGCAATGGCGTCGTTCGCTTCAAGCCCGACGGAAGCCACATCGAGCAATACGCCTCTCGCAATGGCAACACCTGGGGCATGGACACCACCATGGCCGGGGAGGTTTTCTACACTCAGCCAACCACCGGCAATCCGCTCGTTCACGTCGTTCTACCCGAACAAATCCTCGCCAAAGGCAAGCTTCCTGGGGTTACGGGAACCAATGGTATTCTCCCTGGCGAACGCACTTTCCCAGCCATGCATTGGGAGCAGCAAGCCTACGTGCAAATCGACCAGGTTGGTCGCTACACCGCGGGAGCAGGCACTGTTATCTACGAGGGCGGAGCCTGGCCCGCGAAGTGGAATCACAGCTACTTCACCACCGAGCCAACTCTCAACATCATCGGCCATTTCAACGTCGCCAAAGACGGTGTCACCTACAAGGCGACCAAGGAAAAAGGACGCGAGCAAACCGAATTCATCCGCAGCGCGAACCTTTGGTTCCGTCCGATCGAGGTCATGACCGGCCCCGACGGAGCGATGTACGTGGTCGACTTCTGCAATCAAGCGATCATCCACAACGACACTCGCGGTCCGACGCACGGTCCTGCCAATGCAGCCGTTCGCCCCGACCGAGATCACTACTATGGTCGCATTTGGAAGGTTCAGCACAAGGATGCGAAGGATGTAGGTCCCGCGTCATTGAATCCCAATGACATCGCCTCGCTCAAGAAAGCGTCCCAAAGCCCGAACGAGCAAATCCGCGACACCGCCCTGCGCCTCTTGCGCGAAAATCACGGTCAGGAAGCCGAATTCATCGGCAGCGGCGCGGTCAAGGCCTTCGAAACGGCCAGCGCGTCCAAGCCAGCCGATATCGTCGCCCAGGCCAAAGCCGCCCAAGACGACTGGACCCGTTCCGCCTTGGTGGCTGCCGCAGCGAGCAATTCCGTACCCGTGCTCAAGGCCTCCCTAGAGACCGATCCAAACGCTTCCCTGCTCGCGTTCACCGAAGCGCTCACTCCAACGGCTCTCGTTGACAGCAAAGCCGCCGCCAATGCCGCCCAACTGCTGGCGGCGTGCGGGTCTGCTAGCGACGCCTCTTCTGCCACAAAAGGCGTCATCCTCCGAGCGCTTGCCGAGAGCGTCGAGGAACCGCCCGCATTGAATCGCGCTTTGAGAACCGTTCTCGCATCATTGCTTAAAGACGAGAAGGTCAGCACGCTCGTACTGCCAATGGCAGTCGCCTGGGATTCCCAAGGCGATCTTTCCGAGCAAACCTCCGCCTTGACCACCCGCTTGCTCGCCAAGCTGAAAAGCTCGAATATTAGCGAGGACGACTTAACCACGATCGCTCGAAGCCTCGTCAGCATTCGCAAGAGCAATCAGGCGATCCTGCCCGCCCTCAAAAGCATCCTCAATGGATCGGGGAGCGAAAGCCTAAAGGAAGGCGTTCTCGCCGCAATTGGGGAAGTCGCCGGCAAGGATATCGGCGACTTGCTAATCGAATTCTTCGCCGCTCAAGAAGGCTCCCTAAAACTCAAGGCAATCGACCAAATCATCAAACGCCCCGACTGGGCCAAGGACCTCATTCAGCGAATGAGCGATGGCGAAATTAAGCCGGTAGATCTCGGTCCCGGCAACCTAGCTCGCCTGCGCACCCACCCGGATCGCAACACCTCCCGCGCCGCTACCCGCGTTCTCGATCTAATCGCTCCACAGATCACGCAGAAGGACGAGCTAATAGCCAAGCTGCTGCCCGATGTGGACAAGCCCGGCAATGTCGAAAATGGCAAGGTGCTGTTCGGCGCTTGCGTGATCTGTCACGAACTGGGCGGAACGGGATCGAAGGTAGGACCTGCCCTCGACGGCATGGGGGCTCACGGAGCCGCGGAATTGCTCGGCCAAATCATCGATCCGAACCGCGAAGTGGAAGATAGCTTCTGGGCCCACAATATCACGACCAAGAGCGGCGAGACTTTTGTCGGCGTTATTGCGAGCGAGAATGATACTTTGCTCACTCTATCCACCCAAGCAGGCGTGAAAGAGATCGCCAAGGCGGATATCTCCAAGCGCCAGAACACGCGCCGCAGCCTCATGCCGGAAGGCTTCGAAGCTCTGGGAGCGGAAGGTTTGCGCGACATCATCGCCTACATCGCCAGCGCATCCAAGGCGCCGGAAGCGAAGCCGCAGGCGAATACCGCTCCGAAGCCAAAGCCGCAAATCAAGCACAAGCCCAAGTGGCCGCCTCCAATTCCCGCTCAGCCGGTGAACTGGGAAAAAGGCAAAACGTCAGTGCTGATCATCAGCGGCGGCTCATCCCACAAATTCCACGACTTTTTCGGCAAGACCGACTCCAAGACTCTGGAAAATGCGGGACTGACCGTCCACTATTGCGAAGACAACGCCCAGGCTATCGAGCTCCTCCCTAAAGCCGATGTCGCCATTATCAGCGTCAATCGTTCCGGTTTCGACACCCCGGCCTATCGCAAGGCCCTCATGAAACGCGTCAATTCCGGCAAAGGCGTCATCATGCTGCATCCAGGAACCTGGTACGGCTACAAAGAATGGCCCGAACTTAACATGCAGATCGTGGGTGGTGGCACGCGCGGCCACGATAAGCTCGGCCCCATGGGCGTACGCGTGGTTGATCGCAAACACCCGATCATGCGAGGCGTATCCAAAAACTTCGAGCTCGTCGATGAACTCTACATGATGAATCGTGGCGGATCGCCCGAAGACGCGAATCCCATCAAGGTGCTCGCCGAATCCAGCGTCAGCGCCAAGTCAGGCGAACGTCATCCGGTGGTTTGGATAACCGAGCATCCCAAAGCTCGCATCGTCGGCATCACCCTTGGCCACGACGAGCGCGCCCACGATCATCCCGACTATCGCAAGATCCTGGCAAACGCCACCAAGTGGGCAGCGAAATGAATGGTGAGGAGTGAGTGTTGAAGAGTGAATTTCCAACGACTCCTTTCACTACTCACCATTCACTACTCACTATTTTCGGCTGTTTCACATCCAATGAAGACGCTCCTAAACCTACTGATATTCATATCGGCGCTCACAGTCCCTTCAGCCGCAGCCGAACAGCCGAACATCGTCTTCATCATCTCCGACGACCTCGGTTCGGCAGACCTATCCTTTGTGGGCAATCCGGACGTTCGCACACCGGCTCTGGATCAATTGGCTGCTAAGTCGGCTCGCTTCGATCGCGCCTACGTCGCCTCGCCGAGCTGCGCGCCCTCCAGGGGGGCCATGCTGTCGGGGCTCATGCCTTTCCGCAACGGAGCCGAGCCGAATCACACCTACGTACGCGACGACGTCCGACAGTTGCCAAGCTATATGCAGGAACTCGGTTACGAGGTCGCTGCAATCGGCAAGATTGCCCACGGGAAGGACAAGCGCCTTGGTTTCGATTTCGACGATCGCGACATTTCCCTCGAGAAAATAGGCATCGTCGACGACTACCTGAGTCAGCGCGAAAGCGACAAGCCCTTGCTGCTCATGGTCGGCATCAAGGACCCGCATGTCCCTTGGCCAAACAAACCCTATGCTCACTATGATCCGGACCGATTGACCGTTTCGATTCAACTCGTGGATACCCCCGCGACTCGACTCGAGTTGGCCCGCTACTACACGGACGTCGAACGGATGGACAAGCAAGTAGCGGCGACCCTCAAGGCCGTTGAAAAACGCTTCGACTCTGAGCCGATTATCTTCTTCACCAGCGACCACGGCGCCCAGCTGCCCTACGGCAAATGGAACAACTACGAGACGGGCGTAAAGGTTCCCCTACTCGTATCCTGGCCAGGCATCACGCAAGCCCAGCGCCGCTCGAATGCCCTAATCTCGTTCGTCGACCTTCTGCCGACCTTTATCGAGATCGCTGGTGGCTTGCCTCCGGAAAGCGGATACGGGAAAAACCAGATCGACGGCCGTTCGCTCGTCCCCTTGTTCAAAGGCGAAACCGATCGTCACCGCGACTACGTATTCAGCACCAATTCCTCAGCCGCCCACCACACCTATCCGCTGCGTTCGGTTTGCGACGAACGCTACCGCTACATCCGGAACGTCTTTCCTGAACTCAACTTCACCGTTCAGACCGATCACAATCCCAAGGCTCAAAGCCACAACCTATGGCAGTCTTGGGTCGAGAAGGCAGGCGCCGAAGCCAACGTTGCCAAAAAAGTTCGCGGCTACCATCAGCGCCCTGCTGAAGAGCTCTACGACCTCCTGGCCGACCCTCACGAGCAGCGAAATTTAGCTGGCGACCCAAAACACGTCCAAACGCTTCGAAAACTCCGCGCCATCACTGACAATTGGATACGCCAAAGCGGGGACACCCTTCAGATGCACGGCAAGCCCATGGAAGTCCTGCTTCCCGTCGAAACGTTAAGCTCAAACTAGCAGGGACCGACCCGCCAGCCGACTATACCAGCAATACGCTTTGCGGTAGGTCGATTCCAAAGAGTTTATTGGACAAATCGTCGAGCGTTCCTGCCGTTTCCGGAGACAGCAACTTAAGCAAGTCGTCAATTACCGCTCCCGAGAGCATGTAAGGCATGCCATTAAATACTATGTCTTTGTCTACGAACCATCCGTAGATTTGGTGCTCCTCGCATTTCCATCGAGGCGTTCCCTTGACCATGCATTCGGCCAGCCAAGATCGCGTTCGCTTTCCGTTCTTCTCAAGCATCTGAGAGCCTCGAGAATCGAAATCCAAATGCTCCTCGAAATAGTTCGCGATCAGCTTTTTGCTCTGCTCCGAAAGGGATTCTTGAACGCTTAGATAGCATTCGTAGCACATGGCGTATTCGAAAAGAGTTTCTTTCTTCTTATACGCCTTCTCCACCAGATAATTCGCGCCCTCCGCCATCAAGTCACCGTCACACATGGAGCAACGCTTAAAGGGCTCTCCAGTCTCAAAGGACCAAAACACCTTTGGAACGGGGGCGAAGTGATGATAAATCATAACAGTTGTGGAATTGGAGGTCAGTTTGCCGCAATAACAGTCACAAGCAACGCCATTAATCGAGCCGAGCCGTCCCTCGCTCTAACGCCCCAATTAGAGTTATCCAATGAGCGCCAATTCGGACTGAAAATCGAACCCGCTAGTTCCGCTTGAGGCGTTCGAGCATTCGCTCGCCAATCCTATAGCCAATGCCCCCGGATAAAAGGGCCAGGCAAAGTTAGGCTTATTCTTCCTTCTTTAGCGTTCCCAGGCACCATATTTCGCGCGAGTAGATACACTTAGACATTTGGCCTCTTTTCATCGATTAAAAGCTTTTCGATACTCCGTCCATTCCTCATTCATAGAGCATGATTCGATTCCCCCGGCTTACCCTCTTTCTCTCCATTGCCTTTGTTTCGCTCGTTGGCGGCTCGCTCTTCGCTCAAGATCCGTCCGTCGGAGCAACCAAGCGCGGCAATCCCAAGTTCTTCAAGAAGCATGCGGAATTCCTCGAACGTTCCGCCTCGCCCGCGGGCGTCGTTTTTATCGGCGACTCGATTACCGAAGGCTGGACCCGAAACCAGGAGATCTGGGACAAGGCTTGGGGCAAGTACAATGCCGCCAACTTCGGAATCGGCGGCGACCGCACTCAACACGTCATCTGGCGAATCGAGGAAGGCGAGCTCGACAAGGTGGATCCCAGAGTCGTCGTTCTCATGATCGGAACGAACAATACGATGGACGACTCCGCCAAGGATATCGCCAAAGCGAATCGCAAGATCGTCCGCATGATTCACGACAAGCTGCCCAAGACCAAAATTCTCCTGCTCGCTGTATTCCCGCGCGGCCCGCGCACTATGCGCGGCAACGTCGAAGACCCATGGGAAATGCGCATGAAGAAGATCGACGCAATCAATGCCGACATGGCAAAGCTCGATAACGGCGACAGTATTCGATTTTTGGATCTAGGACCCAAATTCATGTCCGCCGATGGCACCATAGCTAAGGCCATCATGCCCGACCAACTCCACCTCAGCCCCGCCGGCTACCAAATCTGGGTCGAAGGCATGGCGCCGCTTCTGGCAGAGATGATGCAGTAAAGGCTTCCTGCAGTACCGACGGATTTGCTAGTCGGACTGCCAATCAATGCCCTGCAAAATCCAATTTAAGCTAATTCTCGAGTTTGGATCCTATGCCAATGGATGACCGATGGATACAGCGTTGCCACAGGATTCTTTTGAAGATCGCCCTATTCCTTCCTTTTCTCGTCGCCCTTGCGTTCCTGGGACAGTTTATTGGGATCGGAACTAAAGTGGCGTCCTTGTTCGCCCTGATTGGCTGGTCAGCGATCGCATGGAAGCTTTCAGTTTCCAGAGCTGGAATCGTCACGCTATTCGTAGCCGCGCTAGCGGCAATTGGCTACTTCGCGCATCGGCCATCGAATGACCGCGACTGGATTGCCGAAATCGCTCGCTTGCCGTCGATCGGACTCTACGGGGAAACCATAACAGTGACAAACCTGCGTGACTTCAACTGGAGCTCGACCACCGATTTCGAAGAGAAATGGACGACTGCATCCTACGACTTGAACAATCTGGAGAGTGTCGACGCGATCGTAGTCCCTTTTGGCGAGGACGAGTTGCTCGCTCACACAATGCTGAGCTTTGGATTCTCGGACGGGCGACATCTTACCGTATCCGTCGAATCAAGACCGGAAGAAGGGGAATCCTACAGTTTAATGGGCGGAGCCGCCCGCCAACTGGAGTTGATCTACCTCTTCGGGACCGAACCGGACCTGCTTGGACTTCGAATTCTGCACAGAGGGAATCGAGTATACTCCTTTCCTCTCGAAACCGATACCGATTTTGCGAAGAATCTTCTATTGGGACTGTGCAACGAAGCTAACCAACTCCTCGATCGACCGAAATTCTACGCCACTCTTCGCCACAACTGCACGACGACCCTGGTTCGTCACGTCAATCGAGTTAGGCCCGATTCCATCGGTCTCTCAACAAGCGTCCTGTTCCCAGGAAAAATTGGGGAATTGCTACACAGTCTCAGCTATATCGATACCAGTCTCGATTGGCCCAGCGCAAAGGAACGGTTTCGCGTGGACGACAACATCGAGTTAACGACGGCTCGCTCACGCTTTTCAGACGTTTTGAGGAAGTAACCGAATCTAGCGAATTTCATTCGCAAAGTCGCCACTCCCTCTCATGCTTCGGATCCATGAAACGCCTCCTGCCCCTTACGCTTCTCTTCGTTGCATGCCTATCTAAACTGACCCTAGCCGCCGATCGCCCTAACATCGTCATCATTTACGCGGACGACCTAGGTTGGGGCGATTTGTCATGCTATGGGCAGACGGAATACGAGACGCCTCATCTGGATCGGATGGCTGCCGAGGGCGCTCGCCTGACCAACTTCTACGTATCCACTCCAAGCTGCGCCCCTTCGCGTGTAGCCCTATTAACCGGCCGTCATCCCTTTCGCACGGGCGTTCCCAGCAATCCAGCTCCCGATGCAGGTCGCGACCATGGCCTCAATGCGAGCGAGACGACGCTGGCCGAGCTCCTGAAAGGCCAGGGCTACGCCACCCAAATCGTGGGCAAATGGCATCTCGGACATTTGCCAGAATACTACCCAACACAGCACGGCTTCGATTCCTACTACGGCATCCTCTACTCCAATGACATGCGGCCCGTCATGCTCTGCCGCGATGAGATGGCAGTCGAGTACCCCATCGTTCAGAATTACCTGACCCAACGCTACACGGAAGAGGCCGTTTCCTTCATCGAGAAAAACAAGGACAGCCCCTTCTTTCTCTACTTCCCCCACGCCATGCCTCACAAGCCACTGGCAGCCTCTGAAGAATTCTATAAGCCCGGGGGAGATTCCGCCGATTTGTACGCGAGCGTCATCCGCGAACTCGACTGGTCGGTAGGACAGGTACTGCAAGCGCTGAGAGAGGCGGGCGTCGAAGACAATACCCTCGTGCTCTTCTCGTCCGACAATGGTCCTTGGTACGGGGGCAGCACCGGCGGCCATCGCGGAATGAAAGGCTCGAGCTGGGAAGGCGGGATACGCGTTCCGGGTATATTACGTTGGCCTGGCAGAATTCCAGCCGGACAAACGATCGACGCACCCTGCGCGACGATCGATATATTTCCGACGATCTGCAATCTTATGGGGATCGACGCCAAGCCGTACGCGCTCGACGGATACGATATCTGGAGCGTCCTCAATGGAGGCGTTGGTCCCGATCGAGCCATCTTCGCATGGAATGGACCTAATCTCATGTCTGCTCGCGAAGGACGCTGGAAACTTCACCGCACCGCTCCACGCGCTCGAGCTCGAGGCGAGAAAGGCGAACCCTGGATCGATCCACGCGGGCCCGATGGGATCACCATCATCGCTCCTTCCGAACAGTCTCAACCCTGGGAGTATCCAAGCCCTGCTGACACGCCGCAAACAGCGCCTTCCAAGCGAATGCAGCTATTCGACCTGCAAAACGACCCGCAAGAGCAAGTCGACGTTACCGACCAACACCCCGAAATCGTCGCCCGCTTAAAGGCCCTCATGGAAGCCGAACTCGCCACTATGGGCGAGGTAGCCTCAACGGCTCCTTCAAACGTCCAATATCATCTAGGCCCTGGCCGAATCTCGGAAGACGATCCCATAACGATTGACGAGGCGCTTCGCCGAACGCGCGGCCCTCAGTAAGGCCTACGAATGCATGACCTGGCCGCCATCGATGTTGAGAGTCTGACCAGTTATGTTTCGAGCATGTTCGGAAGCTAGGAAAACCGACAGGGACGCGAATTCCGCTGGCGTCTGCCACTTGCCCAGGGGAGCGATTTGCTTGATCTTCGACTCGGCCCAAGCGTCATAGCTTTCGCGCTCGCTCTCGGGCAGATTCGCTTGTCCAGCGGCCCAGACGGATTGATTCAGTTCGGTCTTAACCATGCCCGGCGAAATCGCGTTGGCTCGAACGCCGTATGGGGCCAGGTCCTTGGCAGCGCACTGCATGAAATTAATGAGACCCGCCTTCGCCGCGCTGTACGGGGGATCGGTCTGCGACCCAATCTGTCCGGCGACTGAAACGAAAAACTGGAATGACCCGCGCCCGTTCTCGGCCAATTGCGGGGCGAAAGCATGAGCAACGTTCGCCGCCCCAATGAGATTGATTTCCAGAACGCGGCTCCAATCGCTGGGCTCGAGCCTCCAGAACGGAAAGCCGAACTTGCCCGACCCAACGCCAACGCAGTACACGACGTGTTCGACTTCAGGATTGCTTTTCGCAAAGGCGTTAAGCGCTTCGAAGTTCGTCACATCTCCCACCGCCCGCTCGATATCTCCCGATGGCGCCTCCCGATCGAACTCGACCACGCGGCAGCCCTCGCTCCGAAAGCCGTCCGCAATGGCTTTGCCGATTCCCTTGGCTGCTCCGATAACCGCGACTTCTTTTCCCGCTAGCTTCAAATCCATTCCCAAAGCCTGGATACGCCCAACCGGTTTGACCATCCCATTATTGCTCAGCGACAAAATCCGCCATCATTCGAACCTTTCCCGGGCATTGCCGAGTTAGCGATTGCCTTGACCGAAAATTGATTCATAACCCCGCCCCAAGATGGCGTGCAAAGTATTTACGATCGCGAATCAAAAAGGGGGCGTCGGCAAGACGACTACCGCTGTCAATCTGGCGGCCGCGCTGGCCGATAGAGGCGTCGAAACCTTGCTGGTTGACCTCGATCCTCAGGCAAACGCGACCAGCAACCTCGGATTCGACAAAGAGGAAGGTCGCAGCGTCTACCCAGCTCTCATGGAAGATGGCAACGCCGCCGAAATGATAATCGAAACGGGTCGCAAGCGCCTGAGCCTCCTCCCTTCCGAAGTCGACCTAGCCGCTGCGGAAATCGAGCTTTCGCAAAAGGAAAACCACCTGGCCCAACTCTCCCTAGCCCTTCAACCGATCATCGACTCGGACGACTACCAGGCCATCATCATCGATTGCCCGCCCGCATTGGGAATGCTCTCCATGAACAGCCTCGCATCCGCGGACTACCTATTGGTCGCCCTGCAATGCGAATACTTAGCGCTCGAAGGGCTTGGCCAAATCCTCAGCGTCGTCGAACGACTACACGAGGCGGAGGTCAACGAACGCCTGGAAATCGGTGGCATTATCATGACCATGTTCGACGTTCGCACCAAGCTCTCGCGGGAAGTGGTCCAGGAAGTGCGATCGAATCTTCCCGAACTGATCTTCGACACGGTAGTGCCCCGCACGGTACGCATCAGCGAAGCGCCCTCATTCGGCCAAACCATTTTCGAATACGACAAAGGCAACCCTGGGGCCACTGCCTATCGCAACCTCGCCAAAGAGCTGATCAAGCGCTTCGAACTGAAGTGATTTCGATCGGTCGACTCATCGCTCCTGAATGGTAGGATCGAAACTCAAACGAATTTTCCAAAGTCTATCGGATTCCGCGCGAAGGGAACCCTTCGACAAGCGCATCGCCAGCGAGATGCCCAAGAAGCGTATCCGAGAAGTAGAGAAATCCCTAGGCTACACCTTTCGCAACAAAAGTCTGCTCGTTAAAAGCCTGACTCACCCTTCCTACTTGCTCCACACCAAGGAGCAGATCAACAACAACCAGCGTCTCGAGTTTCTGGGCGACGCCGTCATACAGCTAGTCCTCACCGAGACGCTCTACTTCAAATTCCCCAAGGAACGCGAAGGTCAGCTCACAAAAACCCGCTCCGGGTATGCGCGGGGCGACTACATGGCTCGCATCGCTCGCAAGCTCAAGCTGAACGAGTTCCTGCTTCTGAAGCCCCGCGATCGAGAAGCAGGGATTGGCGAAAAGGAATCTTCCCTAGGTGACGTCTTCGAATCGATCATCGGGGCCGTCTACCTCGATAGCGATTGGGTAACCGCCCGAGATCTGATTCTCCGACTTTACGACAACCTTGAAACCGACCCAGTCGAGGACGGAGCGATCGCCAATCCGAAAGGCGTCTTACAAGAACTGATACAACCTCAGTTCGGCAATGATGCCTTGCGATACGAGACGACCAAGCAGGAAGGCAATCCGCACAATCGCGTTTTCGAGATCACTGTATTCTGCAACGACGAGGCCCTCGGAGTCGGCTCGGGGCGCACCAAAAAAGAAGCTTCCGAAAACGCCGCGCTCGAAGCCATCGAAGTTCTCGAGAAACGGAAATGAACCCGCTCGCATCGGTCTTGCTTCCCCAACGAGCCCGACGCTTCGAGCAACGAATCGGCGTGGGAACCGAGGCTCTCGGTCCAATCCTAGAAGACTGGGCGGCAAAAACCGAAGCCCCACTCCTCATCGCCGTCGCTCAAAACGCTTCCCAGGCCGAACAATGGACCGCCGATGTCGGTTTCTTTCATCGCCAAGCGGATCGAAAATCGAGCGCCGCCTTCGAGGTCATCCACTTTCCCGAAGATCACCAAACAAGCGACGACATTGCCGCTCGCTTCGAATCCGGCAGCGATCGCATAGCAGCCCTCGACGCTATTGGCGAAAGCGACTCTCGAACCAAGCGATTGCTTATCGCCACGCCCGCAGCTCTTGCTCAAGCGACTCCCGATCCTAAAGCGCTAGCCCAACGCAAGATTTCTCTCCTGTCCGGTTCCAGCTATCCCTTCGACTCGCTAATCGAAGACCTTGAATCGCTCGACTACGACCACGAAGGACTCTGCGAAGCGCCAGGACAGTTCGCCAAGCGCGGCGGCTTGATCGATGTGTATCCGATCGCCGCGGACAAGCCCTACCGCATCGACTTCTTCGGCGACGAAATCGAAAGCATCAAGGAACTGGACCCTGTGACCCAGCGATCCGGCCCTTCAGTCGATTCGATCGCCATCGACGCATCGCCACGATTGGAGATCGACGCATCGCCAAACGGAATTCTCGACTACCTTCCCGATTCGATCGATTGGGCGATTGTCGAACCAGACGATCTTCTGAGCGCGATCGATGCTAGCGATTCGACCGACGACGAGCGCACCATTGGCCGATTTTGGCAGAGCCTCGTCGAAAGCCGAGCGATTCAAAGCGATTCCTGGACAACCTTCTCCGATCTCGATCTCGAAAACGATGGCGATGATGCCGATTCGATCACTTTCGAAGCGGAGTCCCTCGATTTCTATCGTTCCTTTCCCGACCAATCCAAGCTAGCGGACGAACGGCTCGCAGACGAGCAAGCCGCGCGTATCCGATTTCTGGAGCAACTGCGCCAATGGCAGGAAGCCGACGAGAGCATCGTCTTCATCTTGCCCAATGATTCGGATCGCAAACGTCTGGAGGAAACGATCGACCAATCGCCTTCCCTGAAAGGTTTGGCCCCCACCTATTGGCTGGGCGATTTGAACCAAGGGTGCCGCATTCGCTTCCGAGCGAACTTGGGACGCATCGATTGGCCTTTTCTCGAAGACCGTCAAGGCCTGGTCATCGTCACCGAAACCGAACTTTTCGGGCGGCGACGCCAACGCAAGATCACGCTGCGCAAAAAAGCCCTCGTCGCTCAGTCGCAGATCGACCAGCTGCTCGACTTTGCCGAATTGGTCGATGGCGAATTCGTCGTTCACCTTCAGCACGGCATCGCCGTCTATCGCGGAATCACCAAAGTCGACATCGGCGGGCAGCTCCGCGAGGTCCTTTCACTGGAATTCGACGACAACATCGTTCTCCATGTCCCCCTTCAGGAATCCCACTTGGTCAGCCGGTACGTAGGGATAACCAAAACGCGACCCAAGCTTGGAAAGCTCGGTTCGAATCGTTGGGCCAAGACCCGCGAGGCCGCAGAACGCGCCACCCTCGATTTGGCCGCCCAACTCCTGCAAATCCAAGCCAAGCGCGACACGGGCGAAGGATTCGCCTTCGGTCCCGACACGGAATGGCAACGCGAATTCGAGAGCGCCTTCCCCTATAAGGAAACGCCCGACCAAATGAAGGCGATCGTGGATGCCAAGGCGGACATGGAAAAAACACGTCCCATGGATCGCCTCGTGTGCGGAGATGTTGGATACGGAAAAACCGAGGTCGCCATCCGAGCCGCCTTCAAGGCCGTGCTCAATGGCAAGCAAGTCGCCATCCTCGTTCCTACAACCGTCCTCGCCCAGCAGCATTTCCTCAATTTCAGCGACCGCATGGCCGGCTACCCGATCGTCGTGGAACTGGTCAGTCGTTTTCGCCGTCCCAAGGAAATAAAGAAAATTCTGCAAGCGACCGCTCAAGGACGCGTAGACATCCTCATCGGCACCCATCGCCTCATTCAAAAAGACGTTTCCTTCAAGGACCTCGGACTGGTCGTGGTCGATGAAGAGCAGCGTTTTGGCGTAAAGCACAAGGAACGCTTCAAGCAGTGGCGAGAGACCATCGACATCTTGACGCTCTCTGCAACTCCTATTCCGCGTACGCTCTATATGGCCCTGACCGGAGCTCGCGAACTCAGCGTCATCGAAACCGCGCCCCAGGAACGCAAGCCGATCCAGACAATCGTCAAAGGATACGACGACAAACTGGTAACGGAGGTCATTCGCAAGGAAATCGCTCGTGGCGGCCAGGTTTTCTATCTGCACAATCGTGTCCAAACGATCGATACGACTACTTTGAAGCTACAGGAAATGATGCCGGAGATTTCATTCGGCATCGGTCATGGGCAAATGGACGAGAAAGCCCTCGAGCGCGTCATGCTCGATTTCATCGACGGACGTTACCAAGTGCTAGTTTGCACGACTATCATCGAGTCCGGCTTGGACATCCCGAATTGCAACACGATCATTATAGAAGGGGCCGACCGCTTTGGTCTCGGTCAGCTTTACCAAATTCGCGGACGCGTGGGCCGATTCAAGCGACAGGCCTACGCCTATCTGCTGCTTCACAAGCACAAGCGCATCATGGACATCGCCCGCCAGCGGCTGAAGGCCATCCGCCAGCACAATCAGCTAGGCGCCGGTTTCCGCATCGCCATGCGCGATCTCGAGCTGCGCGGAGCGGGCAATCTGCTCGGATCGGAACAAAGCGGCCACATCGTGGGCATCGGCTTCGAACTCTACTGCCAATTGCTCAAGCAGAGCATCGCTCGGCTCAAGGGAGAAGCGACAGCCATGACCATTCGAGCGAATGTGAAGCTCGACTTCATCTATCAAGGCGAGGGCCAACTCGAAAACGCCAATCGCTACGAGGACGGCTATACCGTGCTCAAACGAGTCGACCTGA
>Ga0066825_10000090_pt1 | contig 33540 bp, 31 predicted proteins | sample ETNtaG_6_FD_65608 | JGI IMG/M metagenome (GOLD analysis project Ga0066825, IMG submission 65608) | Marine microbial and viral communities from oxygen minimum zone, Eastern Pacific Ocean - ETNP201306SV45 | ecosystem: Environmental > Aquatic > Marine > Oceanic | place: Pacific Ocean: Eastern...
GCATTTAGTACATATTTATCGCTAACAGGAACCAGAAGCGAACCCATTAACTCATCTGTAAATATAAATAACAATAATTCAGTAATATTCATAATAAGTATATTATCTAGAATCCGTTAATGAAACCATTAGAAACCACTTTGTAAATGACAACAGGAAAAACGATTAACCCCTAACGTTCTCTAATCCCCAAATAATCAACAAATAATTTTAGTTTATCCGCTTTGTGACCAAAGATATTTAAATGACTTTTTGCTTGGTTTAGTAATAAATCCAACTGATTCTCTGCTCTGTCTATATTTAAAAAATCAACCAGATTCTTTCTGCCATTTTCACTATCCTTTCCCGTCTTCTTCCCCAATTTATCACTATCACCTTTTACATCCAGTAAATCATCCTTTATCTGATATGCTATTCCTATATCATGTGCAAAATTCATCACAGCAAGGCGTACTGAAGAAGGAGGAATAGCAATAATAACAGGCGCTTTACATGAAAATTCAATCAATTTACCCGTCTTTAATTTTTGCATATGTATTACTTGATCAGACGTAGAGGTTTCACCATGTATATCAATATATTGCCCTCCTGACATACCGTTATATCCGATACTACCTGCTAGTTCATTCACAAGTGAAATGACTACATAAGGATCATCTGCTGTAGATGGGTTTGCTAAAATTTCAAATGCTAAAGACTGAAGAGCATCCCCAACTAGCACAGCTGTAGCTTCATCATATTCTTTATGGCATGATTTTTTTCCCCTACGATATTCATCATCATCCATTGATGGTAAATCATCATGTACAAGGGAATAACAATGAACTAACTCTATTGCTGTAGCAATTCTTACAAATGAAACATAGCTAACCCCAAGAATCTTACAAAATAAATATACAAGATAGGCCCTGATCATTTTCCCTTCTGATAAAGAAGAATACCTCATAGCCTCTAATAAACCATTAACTTCTCCGTAGTCAGTATTTGTAATTTCATCAATATTATGCCTTACTATCTGAGCAACTCTCTCCAAATCATCTTCAACCTGAGTAATTAACTCATTATCAGTACCAACTTCCAGCATAAGACACCCACTTTAATAATTACACGATATAATTTTAATATATCATTAATATCTCATAACTAAAACAGAGATTTTAGAATGACGTACAACCTTCGCCGCATTCGGACCTAATAGATAATCTTTAAGATCTGGTCTATGAGCTGAAATCATAATCAAATCAGCATCTATTTTTTCACCGGTATCAATTATTGATTGATATACAGATCCTCCTTTATTTACTATAATTTTCCCTATTTTTAGCCCATCACACTTCACATTCTTATCAACAAAATCATGCAAATCATTCTGTGCTTTTTCTATAACTTTCTCTACAGCTCCTTTAGGGAAATATTGAGATACAATTGACATGCCATAATCTGGTACAGCTGTCATCACATGTAATGTAGCACCAAATTTTGCTGCAAATTCTTTAACTATAGGAAGAGAGCTTTTCCATGAATCCTCTTCTACTATATCAACTGGATATAAAATATTATTATACATATTACGCTTTCAACCTCCTTTTTCTGTTAACTTGCATATAATAAACCCACATTAAAACCACAATAGCAGGAATGTAAACCACAAAATTACTCGGCTGCTTTTGCTTTATACTCAAATTCCTAATTTCAAAATCCATTTCTAATCCGTCTTTATGAGCCGGACTACCAAATCTCACTATTGAAACTAACATTTTATTCTCATCATTCTCATAAAGCGATATTCCATAATTATCTAGTTTAGCCTCTGCAGTTTCTAAATCATCAAACTTAATATCAATAAAGAATTTCTTTTCATCTCCTAGAAAATCAAGTCCTAACACCTCAAGTTTCACACTCTCATCTGAAGGCAAGTTATTAACAATTTCATATATCTTACTAGGATCAAATGTTTTCTCTGGAGCTACAAATCTATTAATTACTAGGCTCGGCATAAATAATGACATTGAAACCACCAACAACAGGATTGATTCTCTAATTTTATTTCTTACAACTAGAAAACCTTGTGTTGCAGAACTAAATATCAAAATAGCAAATGTAGCTTTTATAAATATTATCGTTCCTTCCAAAAACGAATCAACCCCTATTAGCAACAACCTATTATCAAAGATAAACAGAAACGGTAAAATCATCGTCCTCATACTGTATAGAAAAGCCTGAAAACTTGTTCTAATTGGATCTCCACCTGACACCGCTGCAGCCGCAAATGAGGCAAGTCCAACCGGAGGAGTAACATCAGCCATGATACCAAAATAAAACACAAAGAAATGCACGGCCACTAGCGGAATAATCAAACCATTCTGTTTTCCAAGCTCTACTACAACCGAAGCCATCAAACTAGAAACTACAATATAATTTGCAGTAGTAGGCAATCCCATACCAAGAATAATACAAATAAACGCCGTAAATAATAACATGATCATTATAGAATCTCCAGCTACTATAGAGACAATCTCTGTCATTTTATTCCCAACTCCAGTTTGCGTAACAACCCCAACAATTATACCCGCCGCCGCAGTAGCCACACCAATACCAGCCATATTTCTAGCTCCAGTAATCAGACCATCAACTAGATCACTAAACCCCTCTTTCAAAGCAGCGTGGTAATTTTTCTTATTTCTAAAATAATTAGTCAAAGGCTTCTGAGTCATCATTATAAACATCATTGCAGTGGTAGCCCAAAAAGACGCTAGTCCTGGAGAAAATCTTTCTATCATCAAACACCAAATTAACACCATAATAGGAAGAATATAATGCAATCCACTTTTAACAGTTGGCCCTACCTCAGGTAATTCAGTCATTTCTTTATCAGGATTATCATCTAGATCTGGATAACCAGATTTTATCTTTATAAGGAAAACATAAGTAGATAAAATTATTAGCATAATGGTAGCAACTCCCACTCCCTTTAAATGGGTTTTTAGAAACATAAACACATAGTAACATATTGCAGCAACAATAATAATCGAACTTAAAATAATAAGAGACCTCAAAATCGCCATAGTAAAAGGTAGACTATTACGCTTTGGTAAGGTCTTCATATTCAATTTCAAGGCTTCTAAATGAACAATATATAATAGTGCAATATATGAAATAATTGCTGGTACGAAAGCATGCTTAATAACCTCTACATACGGTATACCTATATACTCCACCATTAAAAATGCCGCAGCCCCCATTACTGGTGGCATTAATTGTCCATTCACTGAGGAAGCCACCTCTACTGATCCAGATTTTTCTCTTGAAAACCCAACTTTTCTCATTAAAGGAACTGTAAAAGTCCCTGTTGTGACAACATTAGCTATAGAAGACCCCGAAATAAGGCCAGTCATTGCAGAAGATAAAACAGCAGCCTTTGCAGGCCCCCCTTTAAAGTGTCCTAATAATGAAAATGCAACTTTAATAAAATAATTTCCAGCCCCAGCTTTCTCAAGCAATGCCCCAAACAATACAAACAAAAATACAAATCCCGTTGACACCCCAAGAGCTATCCCAAACACACCTTCTGTGGCAAGCCATTGGTGAGATGCTATTTTAGTCAAATTATGTCCCTTATGAACCAAGACCTCAGGCATATATTGCCCCGCATAAGTATAGAATAAAAATACACTTGCTATTATCGCTAAAGGTGGCCCAAGAGCCCTTCTCGTAGCTTCAATCAAAAGAGCTATTCCAACAATCGAAATAGCAACATCAAATTTAGTCGCCATTCCAGCCCTTCCAGCTAAATCATTATAAAAAACCAACAAATAAAGCGACGAAAACGTAGCAACGATAGCAAAACACCAATCAGCCACAGGGACCTTGTCCCTAGAAGATTTCTTGGTTGCAGGATAGCTCAAATATACAAGCAACATTGCAAATGAAAGATGAATATATCTAGATCTTGTGGCATCTATAACCAGGAATCTAAGGGACGGAACATATTCGGCTACCACAAATGGTAACGGAGAAGCAACCCATATTTGGAACAAAGACCAACATAGAGCAATTGACAAAGTTAACTTCAAAGTCAAACCTGTAGCCCTCCTTGCCCCAGTATCATTATCTATGACAAGATCATGCAGATCGTCATAATCAGCTTTATTTTCTGCTAACATTTAAGAATAGAAATGCAATTTAGTTTTTTATGAGACCCTTCTCAAGAAAGTATCTTTTTGCACCTTCATGAAGCGGTGCTGTGTTCCCCCCGTAAATTATGTCCTTAGGGTTTAAAGTTTGAAAAACAGGATGCAACGTCTTAAAACTTTCAAAATTATCGTAAACAGCCTTAACTATTTCATATGCAACATCATCATCCAAATCCTTTGTTGTAACAAACGTAGCCCTTACTCCAAAAGAACTTATTTCGTTAGAGTTACCTATATACATTCCTCCTGGAATCTTAGCATATGCATAATAACCATTCTGATCAACTATACTCCTAACCGTATCATCCACTATATTTATTAACTTTGCCTTACATGAAGTAGTTACTTCCTGCATAACACCATTGGGGTGACCAGATGCAAAGATCATCGCGTCTATCTTATTGTCACAAATTGCCTGAGGTTGCTCAGATGCTTTCAACTCAGACGCCAACTTAAAGCTATTCTTATTCCACTTTTTACCAGCCATTATCACTTCCATAGTAGCCCTATTTCCAGAACCAGGGTTACCAATATTTACTCTCTTACCAGCCAAATCATCTAAATTGTTAATTCCTGAATCTTCTCTCACTGCAACAGTAAAAATTTCAGTGTGCAAAGAAAATAAAGTCCTTAAATTCTTCCTTGGAGTACCATTTGCAAAAGGACCACTACCATTATAAGCATGAGACTGCCAATCAGACTGAACAACAGCTAAATCCAAATTATTTTGGTCTAATGCATTCAAATTATAAATAGACCCTCCTGTAGATTCCACAGTACATCTAATACCATGATTCTTACGATTTCTATTTACTAACCTACAAATAGCCCCCCCCGCTGGATAGTAAACTCCTGTCACACCACCTGTACCAATGGTCACAAACCTATCACTTGCCTGTACATTACCAGCAAACAACAATACAACAGCAACACATATTCCCTTCACTAACCCTTTATAAAAATCACCATATTTTTTCATAGTATCTTTACCTAATCATTACACCTTTATTCTTATTTATTTTTTGCAACAGCAGAAAATCTTATATCATTAATATTTAAAATAGCAAAACATTAATTTAACTTAATATTCGTATGCTTATATTTTGTTTTATATACTAATCTTTCTTAATTTCAAATGAATCATGCTTAACTTTCATATCTGAGCATAAGAACCAAGCATAACACCCTCTTCACCGGCCTCTATATCCTCAGCTACCACATACTGCCTCCCTTCAATATCTATTTTACACACTACATCAACAACATCTTTTACAGCAAGCATTGGTACAAGATATAAAAAATTTAGACTAGCCAAATATTGTACAGGAATTTTTGCAGCTGCATAATATTCACCTCCCACTTCAGAACTGAGTTTTGCAAACACTTTGAACCCCCTATTTCTATACAGAAATTCTATAAAATGAATATTTTTAGCTTCTGCAATAACAATGTTAGATGCATCACCATCTATTTCATCATAATTGTTCAAATTCGTAATACTCGGTAATGAACTAAAATACATCCTAATCAAATAATAGGATTTTTGGAACTCGCTCTGGTCTCCTAGAAAACAAATTTTGTATTTTTTTTCACTGTATAAAGAATATGATATAATGTTTCGCCATATTTGTAATATTATCTTTTTCGGTATCGTAGTAATATCACTTAAAGACTTAATCATCATATACTCCCTATCTGCCTTTATATACGAAACATCCTCACCCAAAGATTTTAGATGACCAATCTGATTTACAAACCCAATACGCTTTTCCAGTAAGGAAATAATATCCTTATCAATTCTATCTATATTTTTTCGTATATTACCAATCTTAGAGTCCATAATATTAAAAATTACTTACGTTACATAAATGTTGAATAATAATCAGTAGAGCCAGTATAGTATTTTAAAAATAATAGTAAATTTAGTTAACCTAGTATATGGTAGATGATTCATAAAGTAGGTTAATCAAATTATGTATAAAAATTCACTTTTTGGAAAAAAATATCAATCATATAGTATTGGTAACATAGTTAATCTGGCTACAGATAAAGCAATAGAATTAAACTCCGGGGCAAAAATACAAAATTTCCCTGTGGCATATCAAACCTACGGAGAACTAAATAAACAAAAAAATAATGCTATATTAATTTGTCATGCTCTAACCGGAGATCAATATGTAGCAAGTAAACACCCAGTTACAAATAAAAATGGGTGGTGGGATCATATGATAGGGCCTGGCAAAACTATCGATACAAACAAATATTTTGTAATTTGCAGTAATATCTTAGGAGGGTGTATGGGCACACTGGGCCCCAAAGAAACCAATCCTAAAACAAAAAAGATCTATAATTTAGACTTTCCAGTTATTACAATCGGGGACATAGTAAAAGTGCAGCACTTACTTATTACCGAACATTTCAAAATAGAACAGCTACATGCTGCTATTGGCGGATCAATGGGAGGAATGCAGGTATTGGAATGGGCATCTAAATATCCGGAAAATCTTAAATGCGCTATAGCAATAGCTACAGCAGCACGCCATACAGCACAAAACATCGCCTTCCACGAAGTAGGAAGACAAGCAATAATGGCTGATCAAACCTGGAACAACGGAAATTATATAAAAAACAAATCATTCCCTGAAAAAGGCCTTGCAGTAGCAAGAATGACCGCACATATCACCTATCTTTCAGAATTCGCCTTAACCGAAAAATTCGGTCGTAATTTACAAGATAAAAAACAAATTTCATTTGATTCAGATATTGACTTCCAAATCGAAAGTTATCTCAAACACCAAGGAATTACTTTTGTAGATCGATTTGACGCCAATTCCTATTTATATATCACCCGTGCAATGGATTATTTTGATCTTGAAGAAGAATTTTCTGGAGAATTGCATAAAGCTTTTGAACATTCATATGATATTAATTTTTGCTTAATCTCCTTCTCTGATGACTGGCTATTCCCTACCTCTGAATCTAAAAGAATATTAAAGTCACTTAATTATCTAGGGTTTAACGCAAGCTTTGTCGAAATCCCAAGTAATAGGGGCCATGACAGTTTCTTAATAGAAAATCCCCAATTTAATGATATTCTGGGCGGTTTTTTAGAAGGAAACTCTTCATAGACATAAATCTCTTGCTAATCACGATTCTTCTTAAGAAAAAATTGGTATTGCTAACTATATACGGATATTTAGCAATACCAAAAAATTAATGAGTTGATTGATGGTTAAATATCAGCTAAAAATACAAGGAATTAATAAAATTGAATCAAAATGCGCCTAGATTTAGAAGTAATTGCAGATCTAATAACCCCTAATTCACAAGTATTAGATGTCGGTTGTGGAGATGGAACCTTGTTATCATATCTAAAAAACAAAAAGAATATTTCTGGTAAGGGAATTGAAATAGACAATAAAAAAGTTGCTAGCGCTCTTAAAAAAGGTCTCTCCATCATACAAGGGGACGCAGATAACGACCTAGCTCAATACCCATCAAATGCAGCAGACTACGTAATATTAAGCCAAACTCTACAAGCAACAAAAGAACCAGCCCTCATATTAGAAGAATTGAAACGTATAGCAAAATATTGTATAATCTCGGTACCTAATTTTGGATATTGGGAAAACAGGTTATATTTCGCCTTTAAAGGATGTATGCCCGTTACTCAAACCCTGTCCTATAAATGGTATGACACACCTAATATACATTTTTGTACAATCAAAGATTTCATATCATTATGTCATCAATTAAATTTTGTTATAGAAAAACAATTTTTCATAAATGAAACAAGTCTATTTTGTAAAAACACAAAATCACCAATAATAGGAAATCTATTAAGTAAATATGGAATTTTCCTGCTTAAAAGGGGAACGACGGTCAAAAGCGATACAAAAAAACAAAATAATATCAAAAATTTAGCTCTTACAAGAAAAAGCAATTATGCCAGAAATTCCCATAGCAATCGCTAGGAGTCAAAGGATTTAAACTTGTCTTATTAAACAAATATTGATACTAAGTATTTGCAATATACACTAAATTAACATCAAATAAAAAAATAATGACCACACTACAAGAATTTTCCAAATTAGTTAAACAAGCCGAAATACAATTTGTAGATTTCAGATTTACTGATCCCAAAGGAAAATGGCAACATCTAACATATCAAATAGACAGCGTAGATAAAGATATACTTACTAAAGGCATTCCATTTGATGGATCCTCAATAGCAGGATGGCAAGAAATCAATAAATCAGACATGCTATTGATGCCTGATTTATCCAGCATGTGCATAGATCCATTCACCCCTTACCCTACATTAATTATTTCTTGTGATGTACATGATCCTATAACATTGAAAGGATACCACCTAGATCCTAGACATACAGGTGTATTAGCAGAACAATACTTAATAGACACAAAAATAGGAGATCAAGCCTTTTTTGGACCAGAATTAGAATTCTTCCTATTTGATGATGTAAAATTCCATAATTCTGAATATAACTCTTCATATAGCGTAGATTCTGATGAACATCCTTCTAATTCTAACAAATCAATTGAAAGTGGAAATCTAGGACACCGCCCAAAACAAAAAGGAGGGTATTTCCCTGTTCCTCCAGTAGATTCAGCCTTTGATATTAGAGAAGAAATGGTTTCTACCATGAAAGAATTTGGCCTATCTCCAATATTACACCACCACGAGGTAGCACCTGCCCAGCATGAAATGGGTTTTAAATATAACACCCTGGTCAATGTAGCTGATAACGTACAAAAATATAAATACATTGTACATAATGTGGCACATTCCTACGGAAAAACCGCAACTTTTATGCCAAAACCAGTATATAACGACAATGGAAACGGTATGCATGTGCATCAATCCATCTGGAAGAAAGGAAAAAATATCTTTTCTGGAAACCAATATGCCGGACTTTCTGAAACCGCATTATATTATATAGGCGGTATAATAAAACATGCTAAAGCACTTAATGCTCTAACCAATGCTTCGACCAATAGTTATAAAAGATTAGTTCCTGGATTTGAAGCGCCTACTATCTTAGCATATTCAGAAAGAAATAGATCTGCTTCTATCCGTATCCCTTGTGTTAATAGCATCTCTGCAAAACGTATTGAAGTTAGGTTTCCTGATTCCACTGCCAATCCATATTTGGCCTTCTCTGCTATGTTAGTTGCAGGAATTGACGGAATATTAAATAAAATTCATCCTGGAGATTCAGATGAAAGGAACCTATATGAATTATCAACTAGCGAGTTAAAAAAACAATCACAAGTATCTAGATCTCTCAATGTTTCTCTAGACAATTTAGATAAAGACCGTAAATTTTTGGTAAAATCTGGAGTATTTACCGATAGTCAAATTGATGCATATATATCATTAAAACAAAAAGAAGTAGATGATGTAAATAGACGCCCTCACCCTATAGAATTCGAAAATTACTATAGCTGTTAGGTAAACAAAACTGCTGAATTAGTGAGGGTTGTTATTTTATTATAATACTAAATTTACTACAATGACTGACATTACTGTCTTAGTAACTGGTGGAGCAGGATTTATTGGGTCCCACACAGTTGATAAGCTCCTAGAAAATAACTACAAAGTCATAATTTTAGACGATTTTTCTACTGGAAAAATTGACAACCTTCCTGCTAACCACCCTAATCTTACAATAATAAAAGGAAATATCTGTAACCTAATAGACTGTGAAAAAGCATCTAAAAAATGTGACTATGTTATTCACCTAGCTGCCGAAGTATCTGTAGTAAAAACTATAGAAAATCCAAAATCATCTTTTGACAATAATCTTCTTGGTTTTGTAAATATATTAGAAACAGTAAGAAAAAATAAAAATATAAGAAAAATTATATTTTCTTCTTCAGCTGCCATATATGGAGACAATCAGAAGCTCCCCCTACAAGAAAAAGATATTAAAAATAATATATTGTCACCATATGCCTTAGAAAAGGCAACAGCAGAAGAATATTTGAAATTATATAAGAAATTATATGATATCAAATACACTATTTTAAGATATTTTAATGTATATGGTAAAAGGCAAGATCCTAAATCAGCATATAGCGGTGTAATCAGCAAATTTATTAACTTTTATAAAAATAATCATACTTTCCAAATATATGGTGATGGCACCCAAACACGTGATTTTATAAATGTCAAAGATGTAGCGCAAGCAAATATATTATCTATTACAAAAGGTGATAACAAAACATACAATATTGCAACAGGAACAGAATCATCAATCCTAGATTTAGTAGAAATATTTAAAAAAATATCTCCCCAAAAAGATATTTCTGTTATACATCATAAAGAGCGTAGCGGTGATATAAAATTCTCCAAAGCATCGACTGTACTTGCGCAAAAGGAATTGGGACTCAATTGCAAACATAATCTCTCCTCTATTACTGAGCTAATTACATAACTTAAAAAAAACCAAAATTAACCCCGCCCTCAATATGAATATATTAAACTGCATGTTCCTAAAGTGGAATGCCGGAACTGAGAATTCTTTTTTATCATATAGCAAAACATTAAAAAATTTGAACTATAATACTATCAATCTTGTGCATCCAAAAGCACAAATTATAAATATTCTAGAACAAAATAATTTACCTTATATAAAATCAAAGCTACTTGGCAAATTTGGTAAAAATGATATTTTTACCATTCTTTATTTCAAATATTTAATAAAAAAACACAATATAAAGATTGTCATTGCCCACCAAGGGAGATTAATTTCCTTATTCAAAATCGCATGCAGTAAAAACGTAAAGCTTATAGGTATCAACCATGGCTATAATCCAAAACATAATGTAGGAGTAGATTTCGCTATAACACTCAACAGTACCACCTATAATAATACAATAAAACTAGGACAAGATAAAAAGAAGATTATTATTTTACCGCATAGCGTTAATACAGAAACCAACCCTTCCCAAATTAGTGCTACCCCAGTCAATGATATAATACATATCGGTAGTTATGGCCGCTTCTCCCCAGAAAAAGGTTTCACCAATTTAATAGAATCACTTAATCTTCTAAATAAAAAAAATGTAAAATTTAAAGCATATATTGGAGGAACTGGGATAGACGAAACAAATCTAAAAAATTTAGTAAAAAAATACAACTTATCCGACCATGTAAGCTTTACTGGATGGGTTACAGATAAAGAAAAGTTTTTTAAAAAAATTAACTTATTTATTCTTCCATCAAAACAAGAAGAATTTTCGATTACAATATTAGAATCAATGAAATATTTTACCCCCATATTATCCACAAAATGCAGCGGTCCATCTGATATTATCAAAGATCAAAATACCGGGTTTCTTGTAGACATTGATAGCCCCGAACAAATGTCCAATAAAATAGAATTTATTAATAACAATTCTGTTCTTCTACCGCAAATTGCTGCAAATGCATATAGCGCATTAGAAAAAAAATATTCTCAAACATCATTTAGAAATCACTTAGATAAAATCATAAAAGAGATTTCTTCCTCTAACGATAGTTGATAAGTTATATTTTATCAGCATAAATCAGATAAGTTTGATGATCTTTTAATACTATAGAATTATCTAACAGTGCCTAAGATCTAGTATTATCAGATTTTACAGAAAACAAATTACAAGATATTAACAAATGAAGAAAATCGTAAAAATCACCACCTGGTGATACCTCTCATTATCATGGAATCCCTAATCAAAATAAATATCATACTTCTTAAACCTAAATTAATCGGATATGCTGCAGATGGATTTCATATCTATTCCGGGGGATCGGTAAAATCTAGCTATAAACTAAAAAATAATACTAGAAAGTCAGGACCAGGAGGAAGATATGATGGAACCTTTATAGAAGATTATGAATATGTAAAAGATGTAGGAGAGTTAGATAAATGTAATGGAAAATTCGTTTCTACAAACAACAAAAACAATCCATCATATCACTATGATTTAACTAAAGAATTTCCATATATACCTAGATATTTTAGGGGAACACCAGATAACAGTTTTTTTTAAAAAATAAATAATACATTGCCCCTACCTAAATATTGGAAATAGCCCTCCTTACAAACAAAATTAATTTATCCCGAGTCACACCAATAGAAAATTTTTCTTCTAGGGTTTTATAAGCATTATTTACCATTTCATCCTCATTATCCATTCCTCTATAATAATCAAGCATAGCATCATATAATAATTTAGAAGACATAGAATCATCATAAAGATAACCATTATATCCATGCTGTATAATTTCTTTTAGGCCCCCACTATTTGCGCCAATTACCGGAGTATAATAATTAAATGCCTCTAACACCACCAATCCAAAGGGTTCCTTAGTGGCTGGGTGCAACAATACATCAATTTGATTAAAAAAACTTTCTAAGTTATCTATATGCCCCATAAATGATACATTATCTTGTAAATTATGTTTCTTTACAAAACCCATTAGATTCTCTAGCTCTTTTCCACTACCTGCTACTAACAACTTAGCCCCCTTAATTTCTGCCTGAAAATTCTTAAATGCTTTAAGTGCAGTAATAATATTTTTCTCTGGAGATAGCCTGGATAATGTACCAAAGGTCAGATGACCTTTCTGTCTATTTACTGGTTTACGATAATTATGAATCTTAATCCCATTATGTATCGTAAAGATTTTATCTTGAGACAAATATTTGTATTTTTCTTTTATCTTGCGCTCTATATGTTTAGCAACTGTAATAATATAATCAAAACCAATAAGCCTCTTAGGGTTACCCCCATGACTTATTGCTACTGTTTTAAATTTCCTCTTTTTAATAAAAAAACTATATAAATTTATAATAGAAAAAGATCTTCCGTTATGCGCAATGACTAATTTAGGAGAATATTTCCTTATCAAGAAACACAATTTAACAAAAGAAAAAACATCATAATGCCCCTTAATATTCAAAATTTCTGTCTTAATACCAAGATTCCTTATTTTATCCAAATGAACAAACCGTCCGGAAGTTACACAAACAACCTCAAAGTTTTTATGTAATATCTCTGAATAGTCTAAATAAACATTCTCTAATCCACCATTTACGTTACTATGGACTATATTTAAAATAACATTCTTCATAACTAATCATCATCATTACTGTTATTTACTATAAACACTAATTTATCATAGGTTACAAGAATTTCCGCTAGAGGATCTGTCTCAGTTTTTTTTTGCAAAGGAATAAATTTATTTATTAGGGAGCTGTCTCAAGTTAAAAATACTTAAGATATAACAATAGATAAAAAAAGCAGTAAACCCACCTTACAGAAAAATAACTAACACAGTAGGGAAATTAGAACAGAGACTACCTATTAGACTTGTTGCTCTTTATTATCGGGGTGACTCTCCTTTTGTTCAGAATCAATAGTCTTGGATTCCACGCTGGAAAGTTCTGCTTTAGGCTGAGCATCAGCCTTCTTCTTAGGCTTCAAATTCTCTTTTGCTTCCTCCATAGATCTTGCAACATTTACCTTTACCGATGCTACATAGTCAGCATGAATCCTCACCTTAATTTCTACTATACCTATCTCTCTAATAGACTTTAACAATATAATCTGGCTCTTCTTGATATCAGCCTTAAAATTTTCTACTATTTTTTCGGCAATATCCTTAGTCATTACCGAACCATACAATCTACCTTCATCACTTGCATGGCTAATAATAATTACAGATTTATTATTAATTTTATCATATACCTTCTTAGCTTCTTCTTTAATCTTCTCATTTCTTGCAAGAATTTCTTTCTTCTCCTTTTCAAAATAAGCCTGATTCTCAGCAGTAGCTCTTAACGCTTTGTCTCTTGGGATGAGATAATTCCTAGCAAAACCGTTTTTCACTACAACAGTATCACCTATATCTCCTAGCCTGTCTATTTTTTCTATTAAAATTACTTCCATGTCTATAATTATAAATTCTCAAACGGCAATAAAGCTAAAACGCGGGCCCTCTTGATAGCAATCTTTAAGGCTCTTTGTTTTTGCGCAGTTACACCAGTAATTCTACTTGGTAATATTTTACCTCTTTCCGAAACAAATTGTTCAAGAAGTTTTAAATTTTTATAAGTAATCAAATTTATATCAAGCCCTTCTAACGGACATACCCTTTTTTTGGAAGAGAAATTATTTTTCCTCATATACAAGATAGTCGCAGCATTATGGATTTGCTTCAATCCGTCTTTAGATTCCTGATCCTTATTATTTTTATTATCTTCTGTAAATTTATTTACCACTCAAAATACCTTAATTATTCATCTTTATCTTTTGCTAATGCAGAAGCCTCCTTGGTGAATTCTTTCACTCTTATAGTATATTGCTTTAACACTTCTTCCTGTCCTCTTACTTTAGCATCAAACTGATTGACAGCCTCCTCAGGGCATTCAATACACAACATAGTATAATGTCCTTTTTTCTGCTTCTTAATCGCATATGAGAAATTTTTCACTCCCCAATATTCTTTTCTAACCAGTTTTCCACCAGCATGTTTTAAAAAATCTACAAAGACCTGTACTAAATCACCAACCTGCTTGTTAGTCAATTCTTGGCTTGCTATAAATGTAGACTCGTATAAAGCCATATTATTCCTTATTAAATATTACAATAATCCTTATATTTACGTACCGAAATACTAAATATTAAATACAAATTCGCACCACACCCGCACCTAAAGAAGGAACATAATACGAAACAAATCTCAATTATCAAGCATTTTATTCAAACTATTTACTATAAAAATCCTGCTAGCTTCATATATCTATATCCTCATCTAATTATCTAACCACATCTTTATCAACTCCCGTTGTTTCTTATATATTTCGTCTTTCCACAACTTAGAATGTTCAATCAACTCCTCATATCTATTTATCTGCACCTTTTTATCAACACCATCCAACTCTCTACGCTTTTGCGTATCATTGGCTAATATTATAAATACATATCTATGTTCCTTACTAAATATAAATCCCGCTAACCCAGAAACAAAATACATACTTCCAGTTTTCGCCCATATATGCAAAGAATCTTCCAAAAATTTATTCTTTAATGTGCCAGTTAAACCAGAGATAGGAAACAAGCTAACTCCCGTCTCGTTCCCATATTTTTTTAAATACAAGCTTCTTATGACTTCCATCATATGTAAAGCAGTAAGATTGGTATTAATCGATAGGCCAGATCCATTCTCCCAATGCATATAATTCCATTTTAACTGAGGAAAGTGATCATCATACCATCGTTTTAGACAACCAGCCGCCTCCAACAAATTATTATTTTCACACTCTAAAGTTCGCGCTATTTGTAACAACAAAATTTCACTAGTTAAATTGTGGCTATAATTTAAATTATACCTAATAATATCTACTAACGAGCTGCTTTTATACTCTAATAGTAATTTCTTATTCAACAAATTATTCCCTCGTTTAACACCCAACACTCCAATATTATTATATTCTAGAATTTTACTAAAAACGTTAGCCACAAAAAATGAAGAATCCTTTATTGGGAGTCTATAACTTTTATCCTTACCAACAACCCAGCTATGCCTGGTATCATAATCAATATCTTCAGCACCATCAGCAGCATTGAAATTCATATAGCTAAGTTCTGGTACCATCAAAAAATCCCGTTCCTTACTATTTAACAAAAAACTATTTTTCCTAAGCATAAGTGATGAAAGACCAGGGTTATAAGCCGCTATTGGCTGAGTATTATTAATTTCAGGCGCCGCAATCAACAGCTCATCTTCATATACTAAATTACCATTTACATTAGATATACCTTTACTCCTGACTAACGATGCCATATTGAATAAATCCTGATACTCTATGGAAGGATCGCCGCCCCCAGAAATAATCAAATCTCCATTTAAAATGCCATCTTTTACCTCTCCACTATAATATATTTTTGTACTAAATCTCTTGCTATGGCCAAAAATCTCTAAAGCAGCATAGGCCGGCATGATTTTGAAAACCGACGCAGGTATAAGTAATTTATCCTCATTATAACTGCTTACAATTTCACTATTATCTAAATCATATAATAAATAAGAAAATTCATCCTGATTAATCTCAACCCCTAAAGACATAGAAGGATGCTTTACCGAATTGCAAGAAGCTATAAATATAACAATGGACAATATTATTAAAGACCTCATATCAAATCCAAGCATATGGAAAATGTAACATTATTCTCACTATGTTATACGATCAATCTTGGTATTACTTTCCAACTTCTTTTTGAATAACAATTACTTCAATTAAAGGCATTTTCGCTATACTCTGTTTTATTAATTTTTTTAATATAGCTCTTACCTCATTACCGATACCGTTTTTATTTACCTTATACCCGTGCTTCTTTCCATGCGAAATATAATTCTTAACACTATTATTAAACTTCTTAAACAACATCTCACTTAAATAAAGTAAGATATTCTGGTCGTCTTGCTCACTAAATAATCCAGGCCCCTTAATTTCAATATCTGGCAATAACTTTCCTTTATGATCAAGCTCTATTTTGACTATTATGATACCATTTTCTCCTAATATTCTACGCTGCTTGATAATAATATTACCAATATCAATTAGACTATTTCCATCTACTCCTAAATAACCAGTATCAACTCCTCCTATAACCTGAGATTGGGATTTTTTTATAGTTGCAACGCTACCATTAGTAACACGCAATACCTCTTTGATACCAAGCTGTTTTACAAATCTAACATGCTCATTAATATGCATTACCTCACCATGAACTGGTATTACCATCTGAGGCTTGATCAAATCATACATTTGCTTTAACTCCTCCTGCCCTGGATGACCAGAAACATGAACAAAATGGTCTTTCTCGGTCAACACTCTAACCTGCTTACTGGCAAATATATTTAATATCTTATGAATTTTTAATTCATTACCTGGAATGATTTTAGAAGAAAAAATGACAGTATCACCTTTCTGAATTTTTATATTAGGATACGTATCATCTGCTATCCTTCTAACCGCAGCCCTCTCCTCACCCTGGCACCCTGTAGCTATTATCAATAATTTATTTCTTGGATATTGCTTCATTTTTTCTCTTGGGACAAAGCACTCCATATCATCTATGTATCCAAGCTCAACACCTATTTTCACAATTCTTTCAATTGCACGCCCACATAGCACAATCTTCCTAGAACTATGTTTTGCAGCCTCTATCAAAGAAATTACCCTTCCAATATTGGAAGCAAAAGTCGCAACAACTACCAAATTATTCTCTTTCTTAACAATTTCTTTTAAACTCTCTTGCAAATCTCCTTCAGACCCTGAGTGACCAGGATTAAACACATTCGTAGAATCACACACCATCGCAAGTATTTTGCGCTTTCCTACCTGCCTTAACTTTTCGAAGTCATCTGGTACTCCTACAACTGGGTTATTATCAAATTTCCAATCCCCTGTATGAAGCACATTTCCTTCCTCTGTTGAAATTATCACTGCATGCATTTCTGGTACAGAGTGATTTATTTGCAGCAATTCCAAATCAAAAGCTCCTAACGAAAATTTATCCCCCTCTTCCTTGATATTAACCGGAATCTTATCATTCAAACCATATTCCTTCAACTTTTCCCTTAAAAAAGCTGCTGTAAATTTTGTGGTATATATCGGCTTTTGTACCCTATCCCACAGATATTGTACCGCACCCAAATGATCCTCATGGGCATGAGTGATAATAATAGCAATGACATCTTTTTTTATTTCATCCAAAAATGAAGGGTCTGGTACCAAAACATCAATACCCGGAATATTATCATTTGCAAACCCTATGCCCATATCAATGATAATCCACTTACCCTTATATTGATATAAATTAAGGTTCATCCCTATTTCTTTAGCCCCACCTAATGGAACAAATATCAAATTATCTTTATATTTCTTTAAATCCATAACTTTTATATTCTGATCTTAAACAAGAGACACTATAGAAAACTCTGTATTACACAACAATAACTTTACCGGTATTTCTAACTATATATAGATATTTAGAAATGCCACTTGATCACAAAGCCATTTATGAAGTGATATGGTTATATAATATATATAATCCCTTCAATGTTAAATCGGCATTGTATGTATCAATAATGTCAGAACTATCTGCAAAAATTTTACCCATACCACCTGTTGCAATGATTTTGTAGTTTTTAGTATTTAACTCTCTAACTATTTTCTTTACCATTCCCTCTAACATCGATAAATATCCATGAAACAGACCACTTTCTATTGCATGTGTAGTATTTTTACCTATCACTTCTATGGTTTTCTCAAATGCCACCTCGGGTAATTTTGCCGTTTCATTGGATAAATATTCGATTGCTAAATTCACTCCAGGTAATATCACTCCCCCTACATAACCATTTTTTCTACTTAACACATCAAAAGTAATAGCTGTACCAAAATCTATAATTATTAAATCCTGATCATAATTACAATATCCTGCTATAGAGTTAGCAACTCTATCATCTCCGAGTTCATTGACATTCTTATATGATATCTTAATTGGCAATTCTGACAAAAAATCCTTCACAAAATAACTTTTACAACGAAACAAATTATTAATTAACCCAACATATGATCTATTAAGGCTAGGAACAACATTAGCAACTATCACTGCTGTAATTGATTTCTTATCTATCTCACAAAAATTTAATATATTTGAAACCTTAATACTTAATTCATCTATAGTAATATTATTATCTGTCGAAAACCTGCTACTGTTAATTAGGGTACCTTCTGCAAAAAATCCAAAAACCGTATTAGTATTACCTATATCTATTGTAAGAATCATATCAAAATCTTATTTCTTCTGTGATTTTAGCAACATCACATTGCTTACATTAAAATTACCAAAAACCGCCGTAATTTTTTCTTTCTCAGAAAAGAACACATCCCCTGTATAAAATACCTGATCTATATTATCTTGGTCCTTAACAATTAGATTTCCTTCCTTAATACCAACAAAAGTTCCCCTGGTTTCCTGCTTATTAGTGATCACTATAATATCTTTACCAAGATTATATGCATATTTTAACCATTCATCATAAATCTTCTGATCACCAGTGTCTTCTGCACTAGATAAATAATTATCAAAATTAATTACAATAGAAAGTAATAACTCATCTATTTTTACATCATTTATCCCTTCCTCTTTTAAAGAGGTGGCAAAATTAAAACCGTTCGGAAAAGATACTGTATTAATACCAATACCACACACTATATTATTTATTTTACCATCCTTAATTTCCGACTCAAAAATGACACCTCCTACTTTTTTTCCATCAAATAAAATATCATTAGGCCACTTAAAACGAATTTTTTTTAACTCTGATTCGGTTAAATGTTTTTCTAATGACTTTCTAATAGCAAGAGCAGCTATAAAAGGATATACAGCAACTAACTCAGCTTTTCTTTCATTTTCAATAACAACTGAAAATGTCAAATTGTGACTACCTGATTCCCACTCTCTACCATATCTGCCATAACCATTTAATTGCTGTTTTGTCCATACAATGAGCCCATGCTCTGCATACCCGGAACTAATCATCCTCTTAGCCTCTTGCGACGTGCTATCTAACCTATCATATATAACAATATTAGGATTCTCCGGATCAAAAAGAGGTTTAGACATTATATGCTTAAAAAAAGAATTTCTCTGAAAAATATGAAATATCAAAAAACAAATTCGGTTTTATAAAAAATACTAAATTAAATAACACCGCAAAACTATAAACAACTACCGTAGGAAATGTTGGTCTCTTCGTATAAGATTCAGTGCCTTCATCAAAAAACATAATTTTGATTATTTTTAAATAATAAAACATAGCTATGACTGCAGAAAATCCTGCTATTACCGCAATTACATTATATCCCGCTTCTATAACAACCTTAAAAATAAATAACTTCCCAAAAAAACCAGCAAACGGAGGCAAGCCCGCCATAGACAATAATAATATCGTCATACCAATAGCCGTAAGAGGCATAGTTTTTGAAAGACCAGAATAAGCAGAAATATCTTCTAAAGGTTTTTTATCTGCCATATCAGCTGAACTATGGCTCTGCTTTACCATCATTAAAAAAGCAAATGCCCCGAACGTAATAGTCAGATATAAAATTATATAAATTAACATAGCCTGGATACCAGAACCATTATACACCAATATACCTAGCAATATAAAACCTACATGATTAATAGAACTATATGCAATAAGCCTTTTTAAATTAGTTTGCCTTATTGCCCCTAGAGCACCAATCAATAAAGAAGCTACAGCTACACACATAATTATCTGTTGCCAATCTGCTGCAAAACTTCCAAGCGGTTCTACTAAAACTCTAAGTAACACGAAAAATGACGCAACCTTAGGAACTGTCGCCATAAATAAAGTAACCGGTGTTGGAGCTCCCTCATACACATCTGGAGTCCACATATGAAAAGGTACTGCTGAGACTTTGAAACAAAGTGCGGTTATTACTAATATAATACCAATCAGCATCCCCAAATAATTGCCCCCCAATCTTACATCTCCTCCTGAAAACAACTCTTTAATTTCAGTAAAAAAGATAGTTCCGCTAAAACCATAAATCAAACTAATACCATAAAGTATCACCCCTGAAGCTAGAGCTCCCAAAACAAAATATTTAATTCCTGCCTCGGAAGATTTCAAATTATCTCTATTTATCGCCGTAAGAATGTATAATGCCAGACTCTGCAACTCCAATCCCATATATAAGGATAGAAAATCATTAGCCGAAATCATTACTAACATTCCAAGCACTGAAATTAATAAAATAATAGGATACTCAAAGCGAGATATTTTAACATTATAGTTTAAATGTCCTATAAATAATATCAGCGACACCACAGCAGATATAATAATCACCATCTTGATCGCCATTATAAAGTAATTCATCTTAAAAAAATCACTCACTGGATTTCCAGCCATATCAACTTTACTGATAATAAAAAGACTAGCAAGCAGTATAAATGTGGCTATCCACGCCGTCTGAACTGTAGCTTTATCACCTTTTTTTATACCCAGCAAAATTAGAATCATACTAGAAAATGCTATAAAAACCTCCGTAGTAAAGGCATATTTAAATAAAAATAGCTGATTAAAGAAACTTACGATCATCTTAATTTAGAAAATAATTGTCAGATAAAATATAAAAATTGCTTAGGACAGAACTCACTGTTCCACTTATTAAATTAGTAATTAGCGAAGGAAAAACACCAAAGACTAAAATCAAAATTACTAACGGTAATAAAGTCATAAGCTCTCTAAAGGATATATCTTTAATTGAATGTATCTCCTCATTCTTAATCTCACCCATAATAAATCTTTTAACTAGCCATAACATATATACAGCCCCCAACACTACACCCGTTGCTGACAAAATCATAAGGGCAGGGTTAACCTTGTATATAGCAAGTAAAATCAAAAACTCTCCTATAAAACCACTAGTTACTGGCAAGGCTATTGAACCCAAAGTTATAATCATAAACAAAATACTAAAATTTGGCATCACATTAGCAATTCCATTCAAATCAGGGATATGACGAGTATGCAACCTTTCATATATTATTCCTACAGATACAAATAAAGCACCAGAAATAAGCCCATGACTTATCATTTGAAAAATAGCTCCTGACATTCCTTGCTCATTAAAAGCGAAAATTCCTAATGTAACAAAACCCATATGAGCAATAGATGAATATGCTATAAGCTTTTTAATATCGGTTTGTGCAATTGCCACAATAGAGGTATAAATAATAGCTACTATACTAAGCACATAAACCAAATCCTTAAAATACAAACTAGCTTCCGGAAAAAACGGAATAGAAAATCTAATCAGGCCATAAGCTCCTAGTTTTAACAATACTGCCGCAAGAATAACAGAACCTGCAGTCGGGGCCTGCACATGCGCATCTGGTAACCACGTATATACTGGCCACATTGGAATTTTAATTGCAAAAGCAATAAAAAAACCAAGCCATAAAAATTTCTGCTCTGTCCCAACAAATAACTCCGGTACCAAAACATAAAGACTAAGTAAATTGGTAGTTTCAGTCGAAATAACTATAGTCACTATCGCTAGCAAAAAGAGAATTGATCCAGCAAAAGTATATAAGAAGAACTTAAACGATGCATAAACCCTATCTTTTCCTCCCCATATTCCAATAATCAAAAACATAGGTACTAGCATTATTTCAAAGAAAATATAAAAAAGCATAATATCCAATGCTAAAAAGGCACCTATTATACAACTCTCCAATAATAAAAATAATATTACATATTCCTTCATCTTATGCTTAATAGCATTCTTGCTACATAACATACAAATAGGCACCAGAAGAGTGGTAAGCAATACCATCGATAACGATAAACCATCTACTCCCAAACGGTAACCTATATCAAAACTCTGTATCCATAAATAACTCTCTACAAACTGAAACTCCTCCAAGCCAAAATCAAACTTTGCAAGCACTATAAGACTCATTGCAAAATTAGTCACCGCTGTCCAAAACGCCATAGCTGTAACATTCTGTACTGCAATTTCGGTATTTCCTCTTACAAAAAAGAAAATAAAAATAGCCCCTATTACTGGCAGGATGATTAATGTACTTAAAAACGGATAATTCTCTAACATTTACTCTTTATTTCTTTACTTAGCCAAAACAAATATTAATTCCAAACTAGGTTATTCCTTATTTAATCTTTATTAAAAAGACACCTCTTAAGTAAATAACGACATCTTCCATAACAACCATGATAAAATCAATATTATTCCTATTATATAACTAAATGCATAATGATATACAAAACCAGTATGTAACTTACCCACTAACTTGGAGCACTTATTGACCATACCACTTATACCATTTGGACCAAACCCATCAATAATCTTCTTATCAATAATATTTGCACTAAACCTTGCAACCACATAATAAGGCTTCACCACATAAGAATTATAAAACTCGTCAAAAAACCATTTCCCATGTAAGAACCTGTATAAACCATGAAAACTATTCATCGTCATCTTAGGCAAATTAGTATTATAAATATAATATATAGTCGCCAGAATAATTCCAGATAACGTAGTAACTAATGGTAAATATTTTATTAAAGGAGGAGTGTGATGAATTTTCTCTAACACATCATTTCCATGCATAACAAATATACTATTTTGCCAATAACTACTAGCGGGCTCTACAACGTGCAAATAATAATAACCAATATAACCCGTACATACAGCTCCAGCCGCTAGTAATATCAGGGGTAACCTCATCGCATTAGAGACCCTACTAACAGAATGATCATATTTAGGATCACCATGAAATACCATATAAATAAGACGCCACGAATAAAATGCAGTCAAGAAAACCGTAACTAATCCTAAAATAAAAGCCAGAAAACCATAATTACCTCCTGACATAAATGCAGACTCCAAAATCACATCTTTTGAATAATATCCTGCAAATGGCGGAATACCACTAATCGCCAGCGACCCTATCCAAACCAACATATATGTATACGGTAATTTTTTCCACAAACCTCCCATCTGTCTAATGTCATTCTTATGATGCATTGCAATGATCACATTGCCTGCACATAGAAATAACAGCGCCTTAAAAAAAGCATGCGTCACCAAATGAAACATAGCAGCAGAATAGGCCGATACACCACATGCAAAAAACATATAACCCAGTTGAGAACAGGTTGAATATGCAATGATTTTTTTAATATCATTTTGAGTGATAGCTATAGTAGCTGCAAAAATACAAGTTACAGCACCCACTATGGTAATAAATTGTAGCACCACTGGAGAATATTCAAATAAAGGTGAGCATCTTACCACTAAAAACACTCCCGCTGTTACCATGGTAGCAGCATGTATTAAAGCCGATACCGGGGTAGGCCCCTCCATTGCATCTGGAAGCCAAGTGTGTAGCCCTAACTGAGCCGATTTTCCCATACATCCAAAAAACAACATTAAGCATATAAAATCTATATACTTCACATCCAAAAAGAAAATCCTTAAACCAACATTCTCATATGACTGAACCTGAGTAAAGATATCATCAAAATATAGAGAGCCAAAAAGCATATATATTGCAACTATCCCTATCAAAAAGGCAAAATCACCAATTCTATTAACTACAAACGCCTTCATCGCAGCTTTGTTTGCCGACTCCTTTTTATACCAAAAACCAATTAGTAAATAGGAACACAAACCTACTCCTTCCCAACCAACAAAAAGTTGCAACAAATTAGAGCTTGTAACTAGCAATAACATAAAAAAGGTAAAGAGAGAAATGTAAGACATAAAACGGTTCACTCTAGTTTCTCCTTTCATGTACCCTATAGAATAACAATGCACTATTGCTGATACAGTATTTACAACAAAAATCATCGTTGCAGACAAACTATCAATTTTAATACTCCAATCCACCTCAAAATCTGCTACCGAGATCCATTGTAACAACCTATATGTTACGTCTTGTTTGTAGGTTATAACATCTATAAATAGTAAAGTTGACAATATTGCCGTGATAGCAAGTATCAATATAGATAAAAAATGGACAAATTTAATATTCTTTTTAGTCGCAACAGCTCCTGACAAAAATGCAGATAATAACGGCAAAAATATACTCAATTTAACTAATAACATACTACCCCTTCATAACATCAATTTCTTCTACATCAATTGATCCTTTATTACGAAAATATACAATCACTATCGCAAGCCCTATAGCTATTTCCGCAGCGGCAACTGTTAATACAAACATAGCAAATATTTGCCCTACTACATCGTTAAGATTTGCTGAAAAGGACACAAAGTTTATATTTACTGAGATCAACATCAATTCTATGGACATCAAAAACACTATGATATTTTTACGATTTAAAAAAATACCACACACTCCTATAATAAATATTACAGCTGATAATATTATAAAATGCCCTAAAGGTATTGCTTGATAAGATAACATCTCCATTTTCTAGTTATACCCCTTTTCCTGTTAACACTTTTACTATCTTTATAGAATCTTTTCTACTCCTGTTAACCTGGCTAGAAATGCTCTGTTTTTTCACACCAGTACGCTTCTGATGAGTTAGCATTACAGCTCCAATCATTGCCAAAAATAGTACCATTCCTGCCAATTGAAAATGCATAAAAAAGTCAGTATATAATACCTGCCCAATAGCATGGGTATTTGTAACTTGATCACTCATAGTAACATTGCTCTTAGGTGCAATAAATTTATTATCCATTCGGTTTGCCATCGCAACATAAATTTCTAAAATGAATACTACCGCAAATAACACTCCAAAAGGGGCAATCTTTAATAACTGTTTTTTACCAACCACATAATTGATATTTAACATCATTACTACAAACAAAAACAATATAGCAACCGCTCCAACATAAACTATAACCAAGAGCATGGCTAAGAATTCTGCACCTTGCAAAATAAATATCCCTGCCACACAAAAAAATGACAAAATCAAAAACAATACAGAATGAACAGTATTACGCGAAGCAACTACCCCAATAGCAGACGCCACCAATATTGTAGAAAAAAAATAAAATATTAATAAATTCATAATTGTTTATTTTTATTAATTACCATAGAAATTTTACCTATATATAGAATCCTCCTCTATATTTTTAAGCAAACTTTCCTCCCAACGATCTCCATTATCCAATAATTTTTCTTTATTATAAATAAGCTCCTCCCTTGTTTCTGTTGCATATTCAAAATTAGGGCCTTCTACAATTGCATCTACCGGACAAGCTTCTTCACAAAAACCACAGAAAATACATTTTGTCATATCAATATCATACTGAGTGGTCCTTCTAGAGCCATCTTCGCGTTCTTCAGCTTGAATGGTGATTGCTTGCGCAGGGCATATTGCCTCGCATAACTTACACGCTATACATCTTTCCTCTCCATTACTATATCTCCTAAGGGCATGCTCTCCTCTGAACCGCTTACTAATAGGGCCTTTTTCAAAAGGATAACTAAGAGTAACCTTTCTTTTAAAAAAGTATCTTAATGTTTTTATAAGCCCCTTTAAAAGCTCAAATAAAGAAATACTTTTAATAACTGATACAAATTTCATATTATACTGGTAATTTATTTAAACTAAACAGGACACTTGCTGTTATAACCAACCATATCAACGAAAAAGGAAGAAAAACCTTCCATCCCAATCTCATCAATTGATCATACCTAAACCTTGGTAAAGTTGCTCTGACCCAAACAAAACCGAATAATATCAATGTTACTTTTAAAATAAACCAAAATTGTCCTGGCAACATTTCAAACAACGCTATGTCAGCCGGAGGCAACCACCCTCCTAAAAAGAAAATCGTTGCTATGGATGACATTAAAATCATATTCGCATATTCACCTAAAAAGAATAAAGCAAAAGGCATAGAAGAATACTCCACATTATAACCCGCCACCAATTCCGCTTCAGCTTCTGGCAAATCGAAAGGATGACGATTAGTTTCAGCCAAAATGGAAATAAAAAATATAACAAACATAGGAAATAAAGGCCAGATAAACCACCCAGTTTTTTGAGCTATGACGATTTCAGTCAAATTCAAAGACCCAGTAAACAATAACACATTGACTATTATAATACCTATTGAAACTTCATAAGAAATCATCTGAGCAGAGGATCTAATTGCTCCCAAAAACGCATACTTAGAATTACTTGCCCAACCAGCAATAATAACTCCATATACACCCAAAGAGGAAATAGCCAAAACATATAAAACTCCAACATTTATATTTGCAATGACAAAATTCTCACTAATCGGAATCACCGCCCAACCAATAAGAGCTAAAACGTATGTAATAACCGGCGCTAATAAAAATAGAATTTTATTTGCTCCAGTCGGAATAATAGGCTCCTTCAAAAGTAACTTTAGCCCATCTGCCAAAGGCTGAAATAAACCAAATGGACCAACTACATTCGGCCCTACTCTAAGTTGCATCGCAGCAATTACCTTTCTTTCAAAATATGTCAAAAACGCAACTAATATTATTAGCGGCATTACCAATAAAGCTATTTTTCCCAAAATAGAAAATATATACATTAGCTCTGTAACAATTAGCCCTTCTTCCATTATACGCTTTCCTTATTCAAAATTTCTTTACTACATTTGGCCATAGTTTTAGAATTTTTTGTAATCACATTAGTTACATAAAAATTCTCCACTATATTACTAAAACCCTCTTTATCAACAGATTTTGTGGTCTCATATTCTGATAATTGATTATCCCTAACTACATTATCTCTATCTCTAAATACGAGACATTGCTCTTTAATTAAAGATTGTAGCAACGTATAGCTTTTTATATCTTCTAGGCCCAATTTAGTACTAATTAAATTAACAATCCTCCAATCTTCCATTGCCTCACCAACAGCAGACACCGCCCTTACAGTATTTTGAACCACACCCTCAGTATTAACAAAGGTTGCAGTTTTTTCTGTATATGCTGAAGCTGGTAATATCACATCAGCAACACTTACCCCCTCATCACCGTGGGTGCCTATATAGATATTGAAACTATTACCTAACTTGCTCACATTAGGCTTATCATAACCAAGTAAAAACACCAAATCCACCTTACCAAATTCTACATCTTTTATAATATTAGCTGTATCTCGAGCACCTTTTTTAGGAACAAAACCTAAATCCAAGGCCCCAACCCTGGACGCAGCATTATGCAATACATTAAAACCATTCCAAGATTCAGAAATCACATTATATTTAACAGATATTTCATTAATAATATTTAAGATCGGCGCAGAGTCACTCTTGATAAAACACTGTTCACCCAATATAATCATAGGTTTTTTTGCGTTATTTAACTTCTTCGCAACTTCATGACTTCCATTTAATATTTCTGTCAAAATTCTTGGATCATTTCCAAGCTGTATATATGGATAGTGAAAATCCTCTTCCGCACCTATATTATACACCTCAGTATTGTTATTACGGACATTAGATCCTATCCTAGAATTAATGATTGCCGCCTCATTTTTAATATTCGACCCAATAACCAAAAAGAAATCAGCTTCATCTATACCTTCGATAGTAGAATTAAAAATATAACTACTTCTAGTATCACACTTCATTATTGAATTCTCAGGGCGACAGTCATAATCCCTAACCCCTAAATTATCTAATAACCTTTTAAGCATAAATAATGACTCAACATCAGCAAGATCACCTGATAATGCAGCCATTGTCTTTTCATCTTTTACAACCTCTTGTATCTTTTCAACTATACATTTAATCGCCTCCTCCCATCCGACCGCAACTAACTTCCCTTCTTTTTTAATGTAAGGCCTATCAATACGCTGTAATCCTAACCCATCATAAGAAAATCTTGCCTTATCGCTAATCCACTCCTGATTAATCGATTCATTAATCCTTGGCAAGATCCTCATCACTTTTTTTCCTTTGGAATCAACTCTTATATTACTTCCCACCGCATCATGAATATCAATTGAACCAGTTTTAACCAACTCCCACGGTCTTGCAGTATATGCGTAAGGCCTAGAAGTTAACGCCCCAACAGGGCATAAATCAATCATATTACCAGACAATTCAGAACTAATAGAATTTTCAACATAGGTGGTGATTTCCATATTTTCTCCCCTTCCTACTGCTCCTATTTCCTCTACTCCCGCAACCTCTGTTGCAAAGCGCACACATCTAGTACAATGTATACAACGAGTCATATCCGTTTTAATCAAAGGACCAAAACTCTTCTCCTTAACCGCCCTTTTTTCTTCACTAAAACGGCTACTACCCAAACCATAAAAATAAGCCTGGTCTTGTAAATCACACTCTCCTCCCTGGTCGCAAATAGGACAATCTAATGGATGATTGGCCAATAAAAATTCAGTAACCCCTTCTCTAGCCTTCTTTACCATATCTGAATTTGTAAGCACAGACATCCCCTCAAAAACATTAGTAGCACAAGACGCTATAGGCTTAGGAGGCCCCTTTTCTAATTCCACTAAACACATTCTACAATTTCCTGCTACAGACAACCTATCATGATAACAGAATCTTGGAATTTCAATACCAACATGGTCACAAGCTTGAATCAGAGTAATACCTTCTGGTACTTCATATTCTTTGTTATTTATCTGAATTTTTACCATAATATACTTAACTATATGCTTTATTTATTCGCTCCAAAATAAGCGGCTTAAAATGCCTGATTAAACCCTGCACTGGCCACGCAGCAGCATCACCTAATGCACAAATAGTATGACCTTCAATCTGCTTGGTAAGATCATATAATTGATCAACTTCTTCCTTGGTACTATTACCATCTACCAGCTTATTCATAATTCTCATCAACCAACCAGTACCCTCCCTACAGGGGCTACATTGTCCACATGATTCATGCTTATAAAATTTTGACAATCTGGCTATAGCCTTAATAACATCAGTTTGCTTATTCATCACAATAACTGCTGCTGTACCCAAACCTGAATTACAATTTTTCAAACTATCAAAATCCATTGTTACACTATCACAGATAGATTTTGGAATTAAAGGTACAGAAGAACCACCAGGTATCACGGCAAGCAAATTATCCCATCCTCCAACTACTCCACCTGCATGCTGCTCTATTAATTGCTTGAGCGGAATACCCATCTCTTCTTCAACGTTACAAGGATTATTAACATTACCCGAAATACAAAAAATCTTCGTCCCTGTATTATTTTGCTTCCCTAAAGACGAAAACCAATCAGCACCTCTTCTTAATATCGTGGGAACCACTGCAATCGACTCCACATTATTTATGATTGTCGGACAGCCATACAAACCAATGATCGCCGGAAACGGGGGCTTCAATCTCGGCATCCCCTTATTTCCTTCAATACTTTCAAGCATAGCCGTTTCTTCCCCACAAATATACGCACCAGCTCCCCTATGCACATAAATATCTATATCAAACCCAGATGCGCAAGCATTCTGCCCCACTAAACCATCTTCATAGGCCTCTGCAATAGCATTCTCCAGAATCTCAGCTTCTCTATAATACTCTCCTCGTATATATATATAGCAAGTATTTGCATTAATGGCCTTAGCAGCAATAACTGCACCTTCTATAATTTTCTGCGGCTCATTTCTAATAACATCTCTATCCTTACACGTCCCTGGCTCAGATTCGTCTGCATTCACCACTAGATAATGTGATTTTTTAGATTCTTTCGGTATAAAAGACCATTTCATACCCGTTGAAAACCCAGCACCACCTCTACCTCTTAGACCAGACTTCTTTACTTCCTCTATAATCCATTCAGAACCTTTTTGAATAAATTCTTTCGTTTTATTCCAATCCCCACGCTTTTTTGCTGAAGCTAGTGACGCCTCTTCAAAGCCATATAAATTCGTAAAAATTTTATCTTTTTCTTGTAACGCCATAATCTATTTTAAATATCTTTAAATACTTATAAATTTACTACCCTTAAACAGAAACTGGTTCAGAAGACTTTCTTCCAATCTGCGACCCTGGATTTACAGACCTTCCAGCCCTCAAAGTTTTTAATATCTCAACTATCATATCCGAAGATAAATCTTCATAATAATCATCATTTATCTGCACCACCGGAGCGTTCACGCAAGCCCCCAAACACTCAACTTCCTTTATCGTAAAGAATTCATCGGCTGTCATCTCATCTAGATCCACCCCTAAATGTTTCTTACAAGCTTTTAATACTTCCTCACCACCTCTTAACATACAGGGAGTAGTAGTACAAACCTGAACCAAGAATTTACCAACCGGTTCTAAATTATACATAGTGTAAAAAGTAGCGACTTCGTAAACTCTAATTGCAGCAATACCCAAATATTTAGCAATATAATCCATCGACTCTCTAGAAAGCCACCCCTGATTCTGCCTCTGCGCTAAATCAAGCAAACCCATAATAGCACTCTTACTTCTACCTTCAGGATATCTAGCAACAAGCGACTTCGCCTTCTCTAAATTAATATCGTCAAACTTAAACTCCATCTTCCAATTCTATAATTCTTAAAAAACAAAAATCCAATTTTCATTCAGGCCGCTCCTGAATTAAAATTGACCTTTTATCCTAATCAAAAGTACACCAAAGGGACTTTCAATTATTTTTTATCTATCAATTTCTCCAAAAACTACATCCATAGTTCCAATCACAGCCACAACATCAGCAATCATATGCCCCTTTGTCATAAACTCTATACCTTGCAAATGAGCAAAACCTGGAGCCCTGATATAGCATCTATAAGGCTTGTTAGTACCATCAGATACTAAAAACACCCCAAATTCACCTTTTGGCGCTTCAATTGCAGTATATGTTTCACCATGTGGCACGTGATATCCTTCTGTAAACAATTTAAAATGATGAATCAAATCCTCCATCGATGTCTTCATATCTTTTCTAGCCGGAGGTGAAACCTTCTTATCTAATGTCATAACATTGCCATCTGGCAAATCTTCACAACATTGCTTTATTATATTAACCGATTGACGCATCTCTTCTACACGCACCAAGTAACGATCATAACAATCGCCATTTTTCCCAACAGGCACATCAAAGCGTATTTTATCATACACATCATAAGGCTGGGACTTTCTTAGATCCCAAGCAATACCTGACCCTCTCAACATTGGCCCCGTAAAACTCCAATCTATAGCTTGCACCTTAGAAACAACACCAACATCGACCAATCTTTGCTTAAAAATTCTATTTTCTGTCAAAAGATCTTCCACATCATCTAAACGCTTAGGAAAATCCTCAAAATACTTATATATATCCTCTAACAATCCCACCGGAAGATCTTTCGCAACCCCCCCCGGTCTAATGTAATTAGCATGCAACCTTGCACCACATACCCGCTCATAAAATTCCATCATTTTTTCTCTTTCTTCAAAGAGCCACAAAAACGGGGTCATAGCTCCAATATCCAGCGCCTGAGTAGTAATATTTAATATATGATTTAATATCCTAGTGATTTCTGCAAACATCACTCTAATATACTGCGCTCTAAGAGGAACATCACACTTTAGTAACTTTTCAACTGCTAATGCAAATGTGTGTTCTTGACACATAGGAGAAACATAATCTAAACGATCAAAATAAGGTATCGCCTGCAAATAAGTTTTATGCTCTATAAGCTTTTCTGTACCTCGATGCAACAACCCAATATGAGCATCAACTTTTTGCACCACCTCACCATCTAGGTCCATAACTAAACGCATAACACCATGAGCCGCAGGATGTTGCGGCCCAAAGTTTAAAGTCATATTTTTTATCTGCTCACTCATATTTACTATTATCTTTATTTTCTGTAAATTGGTTAACGCTAGCTGATTTATCTAGCTTTGCACCAAAAATACAACCAATCAACCTTGTTGATGTTCTTGAGTAATAATTATTATTACTCGCTTTCTTTCACCTCCAATTCTTCAGCTATTATCTCTTTACTACTAATATCTCCTTCCCAAGGGCTCAAAAAATCAAATCTTCTATATTCTTGATCCAGTTTTACTGGCTCATAAACAACTTGTTTTGTTTCGATATCATATCTCACCTCTTCATATCCTGTTAAAGGAAAATCCTTTCTTAGCGGGTGATGTTTAAAATTATAATCTGTAAGTATCCTCCTTAAATCATCATTACCTGAAAACCTAACTCCATACATATCAAACACTTCCCTTTCATACCAGTTAGCCGAATCAAACAAGTCATTTACTGATTGCACCTCCTGCTTCTCAGAAACAACAACCTTGACCCGAATACGAGCATTGAGCTTTAAACTAAGCAAATTATACACCACCTCAAATCTTCTTTCCCTATCAAGAAAATCTACACCACAGATACTCACCAACATCACAAATAATGTATTAGTATCATCTCTTAAATCCCTCAATAAACTAACTATTTTATCTGGCCCAACATAAACCACAGCCTCATCACCAGCCATCTCCAGAGAAGCATCGTGCCTTCCGATGATGTTTTCTTTTATATATTGGATTAAAATTTTACTGATCATGCCCTCCTTATTTTCCCCGTACGTTTTATTTTATTTTGCAATTGCAAAACTCCATATAAAAGAGCCTCTGCCGTAGGAGGACAACCAGGCACATACACATCAACTGGTACCACTCGATCACACCCTCTTACTACTGAATATGAATAATGATAGTAACCTCCACCATTAGCACAAGAACCCATAGAAAT
>Ga0066825_10000095_pt1 | contig 31985 bp, 24 predicted proteins | sample ETNtaG_6_FD_65608 | JGI IMG/M metagenome (GOLD analysis project Ga0066825, IMG submission 65608) | Marine microbial and viral communities from oxygen minimum zone, Eastern Pacific Ocean - ETNP201306SV45 | ecosystem: Environmental > Aquatic > Marine > Oceanic | place: Pacific Ocean: Eastern...
CATTAATTTCTTGAAACGCAGCCGCTTGGCTACCGTTATGGGTCCTCCCTCCCTAAACCCGAACGATTGGCTCCTATGTTCTCTCTCTTCTCCTTCGTAGCATTCACGGCGATGGTTGCGATCATCTCCTACCTGAAGACTCGCAATGACGATCATGCTCATGGAAGGAGCTATTTTCTCGCGGGCAACACCTTGACTGGGTGGGTGATCGCCGGGTCTCTGATGCTGACTAATCTGTCGACTGAGCAGTTGATCGGCCTCAATGGAAACGCCTACACGCATGGGGCCCAAGTGATGGCCTGGGAAATCATTGCGGCCTTCGCTATGGTGGTCATGGCGCTTTATTTCTTTCCTCGCTACTGGAAAGGCCAGATCGCGACCATTCCGGAGTTTCTGGAGAAGCGTTACGATCGTCAGACTCGACGCTTTTTGACGGCGGTATTCATGTTCTCGATCGTGACCAATATGCTGCCATTCGTGCTCTATTCGGGGGCGATTGGCATGAATACCTTGTTCAATGTTCCTGAGCTGCTCGGAGTGGGCGAGACCGCATCGATTTGGATTATGGTATGGGCCATCGGAATCGCTGGCGGCATTTACGCGATTTTTGGCGGTCTGCGAGCGGTCGCGATATCCGATTCGATCAACGGCATGGGACTGTTGGTAGGGGGTCTGCTCGTTCCTATCCTTGGATTGGCGGCCTTAGGCGATGGCAGCGTGACCGGCGGTTGGGACGTCATCGTGAACAATATTCCCGAGAAGCTCGATCCGGTGGGCAAGCCAGGGGAGAACATTCCGCTCAGCACCTTGTTCACCGGCATGATCCTCATCAATGTCTACTATTGGTGTTCGAATCAGTCTATCGTCCAACGTACCTTTGGAGCCAAATCGCTCAAGGAAGGGCAGAAGGGAATCCTTATCGCCGCCTGCCTGAAATTGGCGGGACCTTTCTACTTGGTGCTTCCCGGCATCATCGCTTTCCAGATGTTCGGCGGCGGCCTGGCCAAGCAGGACATGGCTTATCCCAGTCTCGTCGCTTCGGTGTTGCCTCCAGCCTTGGTCGGCTTTTTCGGCGCAGTCATTTTTGGGGCGATCCTGAGCTCCTTCAACAGTGTTTTGCACAGCTCCTCCACGCTCTTCGGCTTGGATATCTACCGCGGCATGATGAAGGCGGACGCGACCGACGAAGAAACCGTCGCTGCCGGAAAGCGCTTTGGAATTATCCTGGCATTGATTGCCATGTCCTTGGCGCCGTTCATTGGAAAGGCTCAAGGCCTCTTCGACTTGATGAAGAAACTAGCGGCGGTGACCAATGTACCAATCCTCGCCATCATCGTTATGGGAGTGCTGACCACAAGCGTTTCGACCCGAGCGGCCAAGATCGGACTATTCTCTGGCATAGGCCTGTTCGCGCTTTCTTGGATACAAGGCGATGCGGTATTTGGAATGAAGATGCATTGGCTGCATGTGGCGGGCGCGAACTTCGTGATCATCTGTATCATCATGTTGGTTCTTGGGAAAGTATTCCCCTCTGAACGTTCGGCCGATGCGGTGGCCTTGGAACCGGAAACCGAGGGGGCTTGGGGCATGGCGAAAGGCCTCGGCTTTACCGTGATCGTATTCGTCTTCCTTATTTACGGATTCCTGCACCACTTGGGCAGCGCGTAGAGAAATAGCGCGGGAACCCGCTTGTAGGCGATTGAAAGAGACCCGTTAGGATCTTTTACCTGCAAGCAGGCAATGCCCACTGATTACTCGATCGTGAATTCCTGTCTTACTTGCGGATCTTTGCCAGGATCGGCTCGGAGAGGGCTCGCATACTCTCGATGTCGGCGAGCACCGTTTCGGTGTCGCCAAATTCTGGAGTCAATCCCACGTCCTTAAGTCGCTGTTGCGTCTCAGCGTCGGCAATGGCCTGACGCAAAGCCTCGCGAACGATTGCAATTCGATCTGCGGGCGCGCCCTTGGGCGCTAGCCAAATGCGCGATTCGATGATGGACAGGTCGATGCCGCTCTCTTTGGCGGTGGGCGTATCGGGGAGCAACGGATTGCGTTCGTCGGAGAATACTAGCAAAGGCCTGATTCCCGATTCTTGAAAGTTGATGAGGGCGTGAGCGGCGAAGAGGCTGATGTGGGTGTGGCCTCCCAGGAGAGACGCGAGACGTTTGGAGCCGCCACCCGAAGCGACAATTCGAAATTCGAAGCCCGCTTTGTCGGCCATGATAACAGGGATGATGTGAGCGGCGGTGCCTATTTCCGTTGCCAATTTCAAAGCTCCTGGCTGCGCTTTACCCTGCGCAGACATGGCAGCCACGGTATCGATTGATGAATCCGATTTGACGCCCATGCCGAGATCCGTGTAGCCGGTCATTGCGATGATTTCGTAATTCTCGTGATCGTAATTGGTAATGCCCATAAGCCGCGCAGAGGTCAGCGCGTTGGGATTCCATATGCCGATCGTGTATCCATCGTTTGGAGAATCCTTGATCTTGCGAGTACCCACAGCCCCTCCCGCTCCGGGGATATTGACGATGACCATCTTCTCCGAAAGCAGTTTCTTTTCTTGGATAACCCGCTGAAAGATTCGGGCAACCGTGTCGTGTCCGCCTCCCGCGGCGGTAGGCACAATGACGCGAATGGGCTTCTCCGGGTAGGGGAAGGCGAGCGGGGCGCAGAGAAGAGCGAGAGCGGCAATCGAGAGATAGCGTAGTGACATAGGCGTAGCGTTGGACGGACTATCGGTTAGAAGCGATGAGCAAGTCAATTGCGATGGCTGAGGAGGTTACGTGTAACAGCAATCGGCTTGAGGCAGTGGGGAAAGTGACTTCGATTAGATTCTAGCCTATTTTGAGGATGGTCTTGCCGCCGCCAGCCTGGACTCGGTCGCCGGTTCGCTTCCCGATCAGCTCATGTCCGAGGGGCGACTTGGAAGTGATGACTGTAATAGGTCCCTCCTCCGTTTCGAGTTCCAGTCCTCCGATACCGGGGAGGATGAAATAGGTTTCTCGACCTTGGGAGGAAAGCGTCGTTACGATCGAGCCCAAGGCGATGGGATCAGTCGCAGAGAATTCCGGTAAGGCAAAGGCTCGCAAGGACTCGAGCGCTTCCTTCAGGTCGAGGGCATGACGGGCCTGGCCTGCCGCGAGATAGGAAGTCTCCAGTCCCCGCGTATCGTATTTGCTCTCGGAGCGAGCTTCGTCATCGGTGGCGGATTCGGCCGACTCCAACGCTGCTTCGGTCGCTTGATCGAGGTCGGCTTCCAAATCCGAGATGATACGTCGAATGAGTTCGGCTTTGTCCATTGGGCATAGAAGGGCAGCTTGCTGGAAACGCTCCCGTTTCAGCCTCGCTTGACCCATACGACCCAGTCCCCGGGGGTGGGAGTCAGCAGTGTCGTAGAGCTTTTCGTGATCTCCGCCTTGCCATTCCATTCTCCCGTCGTGGGGTGGAACCACTCGACCGTTCCGCTGGCAAAGGGCAAGTCGAGAGTGAAGGTGGTGTAGGTCGAGCTAACGTCGGAAATCTGATCCGAGTACATCCCGTCGTAACCGTCGGGATTGTGGGCTCCGAAGCTTTCGGGATTGGCGACGTAGGCGATGCATTGGGTGGCGTCGCTTGAAATGATGGATTTGACGAGTAGAGGATTGGCTCCGGAGAGAGCGTCGTTGGGTTTCCAGTCCTCTAGACTGATTTGAGTGTCTTCGAAGAACTTCTTTATCTGCAAGAGATCGTGGGCTCCGAAATGCAAGTGACCCGCATTGCAGGCATCATAGTAGCCATCGATCCCACTTCGATTTCGGTCGAAAGGAGCGTCCGTATTCAAACCCCGATAGCTCGGCAAGGCTCCGGAGAGAATGGTCCCCCAGAAAAGTCGGCGAAAATAGTATCGAGGAAAGCGGGCGGGCAGGTGGCGCTCGCCTCTGTCCTCGGCGAGAGCCAATGGCTTGTCTATCTTGGGTCGTTCTGCGAGTAAGGTTTCGCCCGTAGTTTGTCCCAGGGATCGCAAGGATAGAAGACTGTGCCATTTCTCTTCGGAAAGAGATGGGGACTCGAATCGCTTGGGAACCAAGGTTATCAGACTATTCCACGGATCGCTCTCGTACAGCGATTTGCCAGCCGTGTTGGCAGCGGCCAAGGCCTCGCTATCCTTGGAGGAAATCGGGGTGGATAGGTTCCAATGGACGTTGGGAAGGGGAGCGAAGCGCTCGATGGCGTATCGGAACGCGTGATGAGCCAGGAGTTCTCCATCGCTAAAGCGAGCGAGCTCGGAAGGACCGTCGAAGAGCGTCAGCTCGAATTGAATCTCAGGATGCCGCCGCAGGGCGTAGAGCAGGCGTTCTTCCCACGCGTCCCATGCCGCGAGTTGAAGTCGCTTCCCGTCGGCCTTGATCATGGAGGGGGATAGAATGTTGAAATTGGCTCGGATGCGATTGAAGCCGGCTTGGGCGGCCTGATCGATATAGGCTTCCCAGCGTTCTTCGTCCTGCGAAAACAGCCGGAAGGCATTGTCGCCAAAATTCAGATACCATTTGCCTAAGTCGTACTGCAGTTGCCGGGCGTCCCTGGACGATACGCGCAGCTTGCCAGGAAGCGGAGAGTCAATAGCGCTGAAAGCTCCTGATCCGATGCCACGTCCAGAAAGATTCTTGGCCTCCCACTTCCAGGCGCCTTCCTCGCAGACGTAGCAGCGAGCTTTGAGCAAACCATCGCCGGTGGCGAATCCTCGGGAGGTTTTTATGACGCCGCTTGGAAGAGTGTAGGCGACGAGCAGCGGAATGTCGTCATCGCAGTCTTCGGTACTCGGGAAGGAGATTTCGTGGCAACCTCTTAGAAGAGCTGAGTTCTGCGAACTGATGATCGAGTCTCGGGTGGTCTGTCCGTCCATGGGTCGACTTAAGGGGAAGAGGAAAGCGCCTTAATTCAGATCATGGAATCCGCTCTTCGTCAAATTCGATCATGTCGGCGAAGGAAATGAGGTCGGACCTATCGGAAATGCCCATTTTGCGCTTGGCGGACTCCAGGGCATCTCGACCCATTTCGCTCATGCCTTTCTGGACGAGTTCTCGGTTCCACTTCGCTACTTGCAGGTTCTCCGGAAGGATCTCGGCGACGCGACGCTCTATTTCCTCGTCGTTCTCGCTCGATCGAACGATCTCCTCCACTGCATCAGGGTCGATACCCAGATGCGTGCACAGAAATCGGTCGAAGCCTCTCTTGTAATTGCGTTGGTAGGATTTGCCCAACTCGTTCTTCACCGCCTTCTTCGCTTTGGCGATGAAACGCGGCAGATGAAGCAAACCATTGGAATGCGGAATGTAGGGCGAGGGCAAGTCGTAGTGGATTTCCCCCGTATCTGGTCTGCCATTGCGGCTCATGTTCGTGGGTGTAGCCTCCCCGGTTAGGTTTTCAATCTTTTATGAGCGCATTGTCGCCGGCGTTGCTAGGCTAGGGCGTGGCCGAGCGCGTCGATAATTTCTTCAACGGGTTCGCCGCCAACGCTGAATCGGATAAGATCCGCCCTGATTCCCGCCTGATCCAGATAAGCCTGCCCTTCCTTTGTGGATACGAGATCGTAGTGAGCTAAGTACATGAAGGGACAGGCCAGGCTCCGCTTCATTCCGAAGCTGGGCCCTTTCGACAAAGTCAGTCGATCGTAGAAACGCGCCAAATCGATATTGAGCTCAAATGAGAGCATGCTTCCGATCGATTGAGGGGTTCGCTCGATGAGCTCGTAATTGGCTTTAGAACGTTCTTCTTTAGACCAATGAACCTTGGCTACATTGGGGTGGTCTTGAAGGTATTCAACTATGCGAATTGCGGATCGATTGGTGGCGTCGATCAGGGGCAGATAGTCGTCGATTTGCTGGGCCAGTCGCCTGGAATTGCGCGGGTAGGGCGGTTCGGCGTATTGGCGCAGCTTTTGACTGACGGTTTCGCGCTCCGGACATCGGTCGGTCGCGCAAACGGCGCCCATGATGACATCGCCCTCGCTTGCGGCGTACTTGGTCAGGCTGTTGACGATAATATCCGCATAGGGCGAAACGTCGACATTGGCGGGCGAGTTGATCGTAGGATCGAGGACGAGGTAAACGCCATACTTGGTCGCCAATTCCCGGATACGAACGAGATCCATTGATTGGATTAGCGGATTGGTGGGCGTTTCGGTTACGATGGCGGCGAATTCGTCAGGACGGCTCTCCAGCAGAGCTTCGAGTCGGTCGATGTCGAAGACGTCGTAGAGCTTCTGGTTATCGCTGGAATCGTCGGACAGTTTGTCCAGGATCGCCATGGTGTCAGTGTAGAGCCAACCAAGCTTGATCCATGACTTGCGTCCCTTGGGAGCCTGAATGGCGTTAACCGCTTGGAACGCGGCGTAAACGGCATTCATGCCGCAACTGGCCAATACGATGTCGTCGTTTTTCTCTGCGGCGAGTAAGGGACGCAGGACGTTTAGAATCTTTTCTTCGGCGTCGCCGTTGTAGAGCTTTTCGGGCTCAACTCGCTGACGAAGGCCGTTGGCCACGAGATAGTCCTCGGCTTGGCGGGAGCAAAGGTAGCCGCCAACGTGCTGGAGAAAACGCTTGGCCTTGAGATTCAAGTCCTCGTCGGGCGGTATCCTAAGTCCGGTGACGCCTTGGTGCTTGAGAAATTTCGAATCGGGGCAATCGAGATGGGTCGCCAGTTGACGAGCCACCGCGTCCGATACTGTTAGCCATACAGGGTGGCCTGGCTTGTCGAAAAAGGACTCCCAATGGGTTTCTATTTGCCGCAAGTATTCGTGCTTTACGAAACGGGGGTAGCCGGAGTTCATCTTGGCGATGATCTCGGGCTGGCGTTCCTCGTAGCCGATGACGTCCGCCATAGTCGGCAGACTTACCGAGACGGCGTGCGGTTCGTCGGGAATACGCGTTCCTAGAGGAATCTGTGGAGCGAGGCTCATAGAGGTGGCGCGACTTTAGAAAGCGCATTCCGCTTGTCGAGCGCTCAGTTGGTCATAAGCGCTCTTCTCGAATTTCGGTTGCTCGAAAGCGAGATGAATCTATCAAAGCCCTCATGAAATTCATTTCCTGGAATGTGAACGGCATCCGCGCGGCGGTAAAGAAGGGCGCCATGTCCTATTTCGAAGATTGCGGGGCGGACTTCATTTGCTTGCAGGAGACCAAGGCGACTTGCGAGATCGTGGAGCAGATTGGCTGGCCCGATGGACTGAGGGTCTATGCGAACGAGGCGGAGAAGAAGGGCTACTCGGGAACGGCTATTATAACGCCTCACGAGCCGCTGGCGGTAAGCTATGGCTTGGGAATTGAGGAGCACGATAAGGAGGGTCGCGTCGTGACCTTGGAGTATGGCGACTTCCATTTAGTGACGGTCTACACGCCCAACTCGCAAAACGAACTCAAGCGCCTGCCTTATCGCCAGGAATGGAATGCGGCCTTTCTCGCCAAGATGAAGGAGTTGGAAGCGAGCAAGCCGGTGGTATTCTGCGGCGATCTCAATGTCGCGCACACGGAGGACGACTTGGCGAATCCGAAGACGAATCGGAAGAACGCAGGCTTCTCCGACGAAGAGCGAGCGGATTTCGATTCCATTGTCGAGGCCGGGTTCGTCGACACCTTTCGCGAGTTCACCCAAGGCAAGGGCCATTATTCCTGGTGGAGTTTCCGCGCTAACGCGCGGGCCCGGAATGTTGGGTGGCGCATCGATTACTTCGTTATTTCAGAAGCCTTGCGAGCGCGCCTTAAAGGCGCCGCCATCCACGCGGACATTCTAGGCTCCGATCACTGTCCCGTTTCGATGGAACTGGACTAGTTCCCAGGGCGCTCGCGGCGGCCTAAGCCTCGCCGAACCATTGTACAGCCTTGGCTTTGGCGGCTTCTCGATGCTCGGGCTTGATATGAGCGGCAACGGTTGCCAGGGCCAATGCCAATGCTCCCAGGTCATCGGAAAAGCCGAGTAGAGGGGTTATGTCAGGGATCGCGTCGAGCGGCAGGATGAAATACCCCAGGGCGGAAAAGATAACTGTCTTTGCCCTTTTAGGCGTATCGGGGTCCGATGCGGCATAGAAGAGGATGAGCGCTTTCTCGACCACTTCGCGCCCGGCCGATTTGGCAAACTGGGCGAGCTTGTCCCACAGCCCCGTTTCGCTGTAGTTGTCTGAGTAGTCGATGCGGGTTAGCTTGTCGTCGCTCATGGGGTCGGAAAGAGAATGAGGGTTACTTCGCGATGATATCGGCGTCTGAATCGCGCCAGCGGCGATGATACCAAAAATACTGGTCGGGACAAGCGATGACCGCCTCGCCCAGGGCTTGATTGAACTTGTCGGTCACGGCTTGCTTGAGGGCTTCTTTTTCCAGTGTTTCGTCGAAAGCAAGCGGACGGATGGTAACTTGGTGTCGCCCATCGAGAACGCGATTTCCCGCCATCGTGAATACGGGTGGACGATTTCGAGCGAAGAAGGCTCCTGGCAGGGAAAGCGTCGGGGCAGCCCTGCCTAGGAAGTCCGACATGATACCATGGGAGCCGGCGTGCTGATCGGCGACCATGACGATGCAGCGGCCCTGATTGAGCGAATGGAGGATCTTCTTGACGGCGGAACGTCCTTTGGGGATGAGGATGTCGTTGGGGGGAGGAATGCGATGAATGAAGTCGTCGACTCGCTTGTTGCGCTGTTTGCCGACCAGCAGCGATATGGGGATGCCCGCATTTGATATTGCGGAGAAGTAGAGAGCCCAGGCCCCTAGGTGCGCGGTGATGAGGATGGCTCCGTTTCCCGCTTTTATCGCTTCCCTCAAAAGATCCAGGCCATCGATGGAAACCAAGTCATGGACATTTTGACGGTCTTTGCCGTCGCAGCGTACGAATTCGGTGATGGTGCGGGCAAAATTGCGGGCGGATCGGGCGGCGATGCGTCGCCGGTCCTTTTCCGTCGCCTGGGGAAGGGCTTGCTTGATATTGGAGAGGACGAGCGAGCGCTTAAGCCCTGTCAGCCATCCAATCTGTCCCAGACATCCACCAAAGAACAGCGCTGCTCGTCGCGGCAGCAGTCGCATGAGTTCAGCGAAGCAGATGAGAGCGTAGTATTGAAGGGAATGTGAAATAGGCATGCGAGGGTGAGGACGCGACCGATGCGACGCATTCGATTGAGGTCGAATTCCAGCAAGTTTGTTTCCGCTCTCTCTTGTCAAGGCTTTCGGGGCGAATCGGAGTTGTTGACAGGTCCAAATTACGATGAAATAGCGAAATTGTATAATGACTGCGTCACTGGGCGTTTCTCTTATGAATCTGTTGAGAGCTTTTCCTCCATTGGCCGTATTGGCGGCCTCGTCGGCTATCTGCTATTGGATTTTCTGGTCCGAGCCGGAGCCTCGTAAATTTCCGCAAAGGGAGTCTCTGCCAAAGGTTAGCGTGGAACGGCTACAGCCCGGGTCTTATCAAGTATGGCTCGGCTCGCAGGGTACGGTGCAAGCTCGGACCGAAAGCGCTTTGATTTCCGAGGCGAGGGGCAAGATCATCTCCATTTCGCCTTCGTTCCGAGCCGGCGGCTTTTTCGAAGAAGGCGATGTCCTGCTCGAGATCGATCCGCGCGACTATCAAACCGCAGTGGTTTCCGCGAAGGCCGAACTGGCTCGAGCGAAGCTGGCCTTGGCGGAAGAGGAAGCGAATTCGGAACAAGCGCTTGTCGATTGGCGACGACTGAATCCGAACGAGGAGCCGCCGGATTTGGTCGTTCGCAAGCCTCAGTTGGATCAGGCTAAGGCGAATGAGGCCTCGGCCCAGGCTCGACTCGACAATGCCGAGCTGAATCTCGAGCGTACCCGTATCGCTGCGCCTTACGCAGGGCGAATCCTTTCCAAGAATGTGGATATCGGGCAATTCGTGACGTCCGGCAATGCGTTAGCTCAGATCTATGCGGTGGATTATGCGGAGATTCGATTGCCTTTGAGCGAGCGAGAGCTGGGGTATATCGATTTGCAGGAGTCGTATCGGGGAGAGACTGTCGACAAAAGCAATCAGCCGATCGTTAAGCTGACGACAACGGTGGGCAAGGATGTGGTGGAATGGGAGGGGCGCGTTGTTCAGGCGGAAGGCGCTTTCGACACGCGTTCGCGCCAGCTATTCTTGGTTGCCCAAGTGGATGACCCCTATGGAAAGCGGCCGGATGGTCGACCGCCTTTGAAAGTGGGATCGTTCGTGCAAGCGAAAATCAAAGGGGTTCTGCTGGAGAATGTGTTCGTGATGCCACGCAAGTATTATCGAAAAAACGAATACGTGGTGATCATCGATGAAGACAACCAACTGCGCCGGAGGTCAATCGAGGTGGAATGGAGCGACGAAGACAGTCTCGTGGTAAGCGGTGGATTGAAGGCGGGCGAACGGATGTGCCTCACGCCCTTGAGTTTTCCGGCGGAAGGCATGCGGGTGGCGGTCGTTCAAGAAGACGGCATCGACATCGCGAGCGAGTCCTCGGGTCAGAGAAACGATAACGAAGCGATTCGTTAGATAGTAAAAGGAGACGCTGGATATGCATAAGGCAATCGATTGGTTCGCGAAAAACGGGGTTGCGGCGAATATTCTCATGTTCGCGATTCTGCTGACAGGTGGATACATGGCCGTTAAGAAAGTGGTTTTGCGGGAGTGGCCTGACTACTTGCAGCGAGAGATCGAAATCTCCGTGACTTATCGAGGGTCCACGCCTTCGGAAGTGGAAGAGTCGATCGTTATGCGTATCGAAGAAGCGGTTTTCGATGTGGCGGGCATCAAGGAAATGGAAGGGCGAGCTCGCGAGGGATCGGGCAGCGTGGTTCTTCTGATCGACGATGGCTACGATATGGGGGAGGTGCTGGATCAGGTGAAGGATCGAGTGGATGCTATCAATACCTTTCCGGTCGAAGCGGAGCGACCGAGGGTTAATTTGGATACATTCACGGAGCGTTTGATTGCAGTAGTCGTGTCCGGGAATTTGGGCGAGCGCGACTTGAAGCGATTGGGAGAGAATATTCGCGACGATCTGGCCGCGTTGCCGAATATAACGATGGTCAATCTGAAGGTAGCCCGTCCGTATGAGATCGGAATCGAGGTTTCGGAAGAGAATTTGAAGCGGCATGGCTTGACCTTCGATCAAATCGTATCCTCGGTGCGAAGTTCTTCGATCAACTTGTCCGCTGGCAGCGTTCGTACTGAAAGCGGAGACATCCTCCTGCGTACGACGAATCAGGCCTATGATTACGATGATTTTTCCAAAATCGTCGTCTTCACGAGAGCGGATGGAACGCGACTGACTTTGGCCGATGTAGCGACTGTGAGGGATGGATTCGACGAGACGCCATTGATTTCCAATTACAATGGCAAGCGATGCGTCGTGTTGGATGTTTTCCGATCGGGCGACCAGAATCTGATCGTCTTGGCGGACGAGGTTAAGGACTACTTGGCAAAACGCCAGGAAACGCTTCCGGAAGGGGTTGAGCTGAGCTATTGGAGCGATGATTCGGAACGGGTGAAGGCGCGACTCGCGACCCTGTCGTCGAGCGCGATTATGGGCTTCTTTCTCGTCATGGTGGTCTTGTCGCTCTTCCTGCGGCCGACCCTTGCGTTTTGGGTGAGCCTGGGCATTCCCGTCGCGTTCTCGGGATCATTCATTTTGCTCTATCTTTGGGATGTTTCATTGAACCTGAGCACCTTGTTCGCGTTCATCTTGGTGCTAGGAATCGTGGTCGACGATGCGATCGTTACGGGGGAGAATGTATTCCGTTGGATGCAGAAGGGCGAATCGCCCCTTGACGCTTCGATCAAGGGTACGCAGGAGGTGGCGGTGCCTGTCGTGTTTGGCGTTCTGACAACCATTGTGGCATTCTATCCCCTGCAAGCGATGACGGGATTCATGGGAAACAATCTGAAGCAGATTTCCTTTGTCGTAATCCCTGTGCTTCTGTTTTCGCTGGTGGAGTCGAAGTTGATTTTGCCGGCTCACTTGAAACACTGTTCCTGTATCGGGAAGGGGACTTCCAATCGGAAAGGGATGAACCCGCTTCTGAAAGTCCAGCGGGCGATTGCCGATGGCTTAGAACGTGGAATCGACCGATTCTATCGCCCAGCCCTCGAAGTGTGCTTGCGCAATCGATACGTCACTTTCTGCGCCTTTCTAGGCGTGTTGGCAATCGTTTTCAGCCTGGTAGAAACGAATCGAATCAAATCGAGTTTCTATCCTCGGATTCCCAGCGATCAGGTGACGATCCGATTGGCGATGCCTTCCGGGACGCCGTTTGAAATCACCAATGGGCACATCCGTCGAATGGAAGCGATCGCTCTCGACTACAAGGAGAAGGTGAATGCCGAATACGGCAAGGAAGTCATTCGCAATATCTTCGCCACGGCGGGCGGTCAACCCATGTACCGAAGCTACGGAACCCGCGCGGTAGGCGTGGCTGAGTTAGGCGAAGTCGTTATCGAATTGGCTTCGCATGAGGAGCATGGCGAGCAGTATAGCAGCGCCGACGCCACCACCTATTTGCGCGAGGAGATTGGTGAGATTCCGGATGCGGAGCAGCTTTCGCTCGGCTATTTTCGCGGCGGCGGATCGGGCGTCTATCTGCGTTTGACCAGTCCGAGTTTCGACGACTTGAAAGACGCGTCGGCCCAGTTGCAGGATAAGCTGAAAGAGTACCAGGGCTTGAATGAAATAACGGATTCCTTCGAGAGCGCGAAATCCGAGTTCGAGCTATTGCTTAAGCCGCAAGCTGAGTACTTAGGCATCACCGCGAACAATCTGGCCCGCCAAGTGCGGCAGGCCTTTTTCGGAACCGAAGCGCAGCGCATCCAGCGCGGGAGAGACGATGTTCGGGTTATGGTTCGGTATCCAGAAGTTCAGCGCAAATCGTTGGCGACTCTGGACTCGATGATGATACGTACGCCGAATGGAACGGAAGTTCCATTCGATACCGTGGCGGAGATCAAACCAGGCAAAAGTCTGCCGTCGATCTATCGAGTCGATCGAAAGCGACAAATTACCGTTTCGGCCAATGCGGAAACGGAGGAACTCGATGTGGATGCGATCGTTTTCGAGTTGGAACGAGAATTTCTACCGAATTTAGTTGGGCAGTATGTTGGAATGGACTATGTGAAGTCGGGTAACGCGAAGCAAGCGGAGGAAGATGCTCGTAATATTCGATTCAATACGTTTTTGGTAGTAATTGGAGTGTATGTGCTGTTGGCGATCCCGTTCAAGAGTTACGTTAAGCCCTTTGTCGTGATGGCGGTAATTCCATTTGGAATCGTAGGAGCCGTGCTTGGACATGTTATCATGGACTGGCTGCTGGGCGCATTGTGGGGCGATAGCGTGACAGTCAATGTAATGTCGCGACTAGGTTTTCTGGCTCTTGCGGGCGTAGTGGTTAACGACAGTTTGATCATGGTGCACTTCATTAGCGAAAGAGTAAAGGCGGGCGACTCAATCGCGGAAGCCGCTCGAGCAGCGGGAGTGAGGCGTTTCAGGCCGATTTTGCTGACGTCGTTGACGACGTTTGCGGGTTTGTTCCCATTGATGCTCGAACAGAGTCCGCAAGCGAAATTCATGATTCCAATGGCGATTTCGCTTGGATGGGGCGTCGTGTTCGCGACGGCTATCACTTTGTTCTTGGTGCCGGTCAATTCGATGATTCTCGATGATATAACGAGAGCCTTTAAAGCCTACTGGCGTTGGCAGTTGAACAGACCGGCCAAAGAGGTCGAGACATTGGCAGAAGCCCAATAGTCATATTCGAGTTGGGCATTCGAAATGGGAGGTTGCCTTTATCGAGGTCGATCTTCTGATTTAGGGCGCGTGTACGAACGATTCAAATACCAGATTTGGCTGCACGTCGCCATTCTCATTTTCGGGACGACGGGCATACTCGGGCGGCTGATTACCGTTGATGCCTTTCACACGGTTTGGCATCGTTTATGGATCGCTGTGGGGACGATGGCCCTAGCCTTGCTGGTTGCTCGGCACAGGATCGCTGTCGATCGCGAACGACTTTTCAAAATCTTGGGAACAGGCGCGATTCTGGTCGCTCATTGGGTAACGTTTTTCGAAGCGATCAATCGAGCGAATGTATCTGCGGCGTTGGTATGCCTTTCGAGTACCGCTTTTTTCACGTCGATATTGGAACCGATTTACTACAAGCGACGGATTGCGTGGCGGGAGCCAGTGTTCGGTCTGTGCATCGTGGTAGGCCTCTATTTCGTTTTTCGTTCCGAGCTTCAATATGCGACGGGGATGGCCTTTGGCATTGTCTCCGCCATTTTCGCGGCGTGGTTCACGGTGATCAATGGTCTACTAGTGAGGCAAACGGACGCGAAGACCATCACCTTTTACGAACTCTTGGGAGCGTTCTTCGCCCTGACTCTGTTTATGCTCGCGACGGGAACATTCGATCGCGATCAGTTTTTTCTTTCGCGATCCGACTTTGGCTGGCTATTGATTCTCGGTACGGTCTGCACGGTGTTTTCGTTCCTCTTGAGCGTTCTTCTGATGAAGCGACTGACGCCTTATACCTTCGCTATGGCGATCAATTTGGAACCGATTTACACGATGATATTGGCGGTTTTGATTTGGCCGGAGACCGAGACGATGTCTCCTGGTTTCTATTTCGGAGCGGCTATTGTACTGGCGGTGATTTCCTTGAATGGATTCGTCGCCAACCGAATCGCCAAGAGATCGGTGGACTAGAGTCCTGAAAGCCAATGGGAATGAATCCATGGTGGATTGACATTGCTTGTCGGGATTTGTGGATTGGCTCTTATGGCTAGAGGTACACACGACAGCGTGGCAGACAATCGCAATGAGGGAATATCGATCTACGTAAATGGGGAGATGTTCGCTCGCGATGAGGCCAAGATCTCGGTTTTCGACAGCGGCTATTTGGTTGGCGATGGCGTATGGGAGGGGCTTCGTTTGCATGATGGCGTATTCGTTTTCCTGGAGGATCACCTAGATCGGTTGTTCGAAGGCGCCCGTATGATATTCTTGGATATCCGGAAGACGAAAGGAGAACTCGAACAAGCGCTGCGACTAGCGGTTGAAGCAAATGGAATGCGAGACGGGGTACACGTCAGATTGATGGTCACGCGAGGAAACAAAAAGACGCCTTCCCAGGATCCTCGACTGACAGTAACGCCACCGAATATCGTGATCATTCCGGAATACAAAACCGCCAATCCCGAGACGAAATCGACGGGCGTGCGTTTGTTTACCTCGGCAGTGCGGCGCGGTTCTCCCGACTATTTGGATCCTCGGCTGAATTGCCACAGCAAGCTGCACGAGGTCGTCGCTCTGACGCAAGCGTTTCAGGCGGGAGCTGACGAAGCGTTGATGTTGGATGTCAATGGGTTCGTCTCGACCTGCAATGCGACTAATTTCTTCATCGTCAAAGACGGGGAAGTATGGACTTCGACGGGAGCCTATTGCATGAACGGAATTACGCGAGCCAAAGTGATCGAGGTTTGCGAGAAAAACGAAGTAGTGGTTCGGCAGAAGGACTTTTCCTTGGTGGACGTTTATTCCGCTGACGAGGCCTTCGTTACGGGAACGTTCGGCGGGTTGACCCCTGTATCCGAAATTGATGGACGTAAGTTGCCAAGCGTAGAATTGCCGGGACCCGTGACGACGCAACTGAGCGATTGGTACGACCTGGAGATTCGGAACTACATCGCTTGCAGCCGAAAATGAGCCGCGCTGAAGTCAAACGCCTTTCGGTCTGGTCGGGCCCGCGCAATGTATCGACTGCTCTGATGTATTCCTTCGCGCAGCGTTCCGATACCGAAGTTTTCGACGAACCCTTGTATGCTCACTATCTCTCTTCGATTGAAGACCGACCTTCGCACCCTGGGGAAGAGGACGTCCTGAATGCGCAGGAGAACGATGGGGAGCGCGTTGTAAAGGAGGTTCTTTTAGGCGAACCCCCTCGGCCTGTCTGTTTCTTCAAGAATATGGCGCACCACTTGGTAGGGTTGGATTGGGGTTTTCTCGATCGAGTGACGAACATTCTGCTGACTCGCGAACCTCGCGACATGCTGCATTCCTATTCCAAGACAATTCCGAATTTCGGGATTCCGGACACGGGCTACGACAAACTCAAGGCGCTTTCGGATGCGATCGTAGCGAAGGGAGACCGGCCAATCGTCATCGATTCGAGACGTTTGCTGGCTTCCCCAGAGACGGTGCTGAGGGAATTGTGTCGCCGCGTCGGTATCGAGTATCAAGCGGATATGATGAGTTGGCCCGACGGGCCGAAGACTTACGATGGGGTCTGGGCGTCGCATTGGTATCACAACGTTCACAAGTCGACGACCTTCGCGACCTATTCCCCCAAGACCGAGCCCTTTCCCAATCGACTTCGACCGTTGTTGGACGAGTGTCAGGAATTGTATGACAGCTTGCTGCCGTATGCGATTTAGAAACTGGAGGCGTCAAAGCCCAGTTTGACGCGCGTGAAGGGGGAAGAGTCGAGCGATTCGGGGATGCGACCGAGCAAAATAAGCCTGGCGCTTTCTCCGTTGTCCTGGAGATCGAACTCGGTTTCGACGGGATCCCAGGTTTCCAAATCGGAAGAGGTTTCGAAGGCGAACTCGATGCCATTGACCCAAGCGATGAGTTCCAGCTCGAGACGCCAGTAGTCCACCCCATCGATTGTAACGGGAGCGACTGCAATCGGACCGTCTGCAAGCAATGGATCGGAGCCAATGAGAAATTCGAGGAGATTGACTTTCGTGTCGCCATCCGGGTCGGAATCGAGCGCTCGATTCGATTCGGTCGATAGTTCGTCAAATACAAGATTCGACCACTCCGCGTAGACGCTAAGGAGATCGGTTTCCACTTCGAGATCTCGAAGCGACAGGACTCGTCCTGAATCGACTTCGAATGGATTCATGCTCAAGCGCCATTCGAGAATGTGCTCCCCATCTTCGAGTATTTCATGCGTGAATAGGCCTGAATAGCTCCGATCATCGAAGGATGCCAACACTTGGCCATTGACGATAAAGTCGAATCGATTGCCTGGAGAAGTGAAGAAGGCGTTGTAGCGGAATCGGATTCGAGCGGGTCCCGTTATCGTAGTCTTGAGCGCGCTAGACTCGCCGGGATCCAGCAATGGACTGGTGATGGATTCGAATCCACGGGAACTGCTCCTCATTGCCCAAGGATCGTTGCCTTCTAGGTCGAATTGCAAATTGGATTGACCGACGACGAAATTCGGTTTGTCCGAGACCTCGAGTCTCCAAGGTTCGCTAAGGTGGGACCCTTCGGCATTCGTCGCTTGCAATCTGTAGATGCCTGTATCGTCAAGCGTGATACTATCGAGGGCTAGGCTAGCTTCCGTGGCGCCGGTGATCGGAATGTCGTCCTTAAACCACTGGTAGACGACTGGGAGGTGGCTTTGCGTTTCCGAATCGGGAGCGATGTCAGAGCCTTGAAGGGTGTTGGCGGAGAGAGCCTTGATTCGAACGAAAGGCGCTCCTTGGATGAATTGAATATCGGTTATTCTGCCCTCGGCTTCTTGGTAGTCGGTCGCAAGGTTCCAAGTAAAGAGATGGGATCCTTCGGGAATGTAGAGTGATTCTCTTCCTTGGGAAGGGATCCGGGAACCTGAACTTTCTTGGTAACCGTCTAATGAATACGTTAGGCTTGAGTCGCTGCCTGAGTCTCCTTTGGACCAATTGAATGAAAGCGTGCCGGGTCCGATGATTGCCGCCTCGAGGCGAGTTCCCGTATTGCCGCCGATTTGCGGATTCAATCGAGCGACGAATTCCAATTCGCCGTTTTCGTTCCTTTCTGGGTTCCATGGCGATTCGGTATCGGAAAAGAGCGAAATGCCCGTTTGTCCGAGGGCACTGGCGAGGTTGGGAATAACCGTCACTTGAGCGGCTTGGCTGGTGACGCTCCCCGCATCGTTGGAGACGACGAGAACGTAGGATCCGCTATCCTCTTCCGAAACGGATGGAGCGAGGAGCGACGGGGCGTTAGCGCCTTCAATCGGAGCGTTGTCCTTGTACCATTGATAGGCGAGCGGACCGCCGGCGACGGTTGAGAAGGCGGATCCGTCGATTGCCACTTCCGCGCCGATATAAGCGATGGCGTCCGCGGGATGCCGTACGATCAAAGGAGCTTGCGATATACTAAAATTATCGAGCAAGAGCTTAGGCGAGGAATCGTAAGGAGCATCGCCGTTTTGAATTTGGGGCTCGTGAACATAGATCTTCAATGAAATGCGATGCAGTCCAGGTTCTTCGATGGCGAGTCGATAGGTTTTCCATTCCTGATCGCTAGGATCGTCCATTTCCAAAGTGTCGTAAAACGGGAGGGTGTCGCTTTGAATGAAGGCCTGAGCCGAACTTGGACGGAAGATGCGATAGTCGAAACTGAAATTAGTGGGGCCCTCGATAAAGGCGTGGAATGTTGAAGCGCCGCCGAGAGGCATTTCCGGGGAAGAGAGGGAATCGCCATCCTTCGTGAAGAGGGAATCGTTGCCAAGCCAGGGGGTATTCGGCTCGATTTCCCAAGCAAGGTTCGGTTGCTCTACGAGATGGCTTAGCGAAGGGATGAATTCTATCTGGGCGATGTCGCTGATACTGCTTTCAACGGCGTTGCTGGCTACCACGTCATAGGCGCCAGGCGTTGCGGCGACGAAAGTTGGGCTGGTAGCCGCCGGGATCGCTTCGCCATCGCGCCGCCATTGGAACGTGTCTGTTTCGGATCGGGTCGCGACGTCGAGAATCGTGTCGCTGCCGATTTCGACGATTTTCGAACGCGGATGCTCATTGAAAATCGGTCCGCGGGATATGCGGACGTCGTCCAGTCTGGCGACGGACCGATAGTGGCAATCCTTCTCGAGCAAGCCCCAGCGCAAGGTGTTTGGACCTGGGGTGTCTATGATGTATTCGACCTCCCGCCATTCGAATTGCTGAATGCGTCTTGAATATTCCCTTACGGGTTCGTCGTTCACGTAGAAGAAGATCGCGTCGCAGTTGTTCCACCCAATCCACCACTTGAAGCTCACGAGGGCCGGGCCATCCACGATCGTTTCGATCCAGGTCGGTTCGTAGCGGTTTTCGGAACGCATCTCCAGCGACTCTTCGCCGTCCCATGCGATGTCCGTGTCGTATATCCAATGGTCCCAAGAGCTGACGGTCCAAGTCAATTCAGGGGCGTCGATAGGTTCTCCAATATTCTGTATTGTCCGTACGGATATAGGATTTGAAAAGTAGACGTCTGACCCAAAGTCGAAAGCGACATCGTATTCGCCTGAGTCGGCGTCAGCATAGGATTCGATTGAAAGCTCTGGTCCAGTAGATCCTCCGATGGGTTGACCGTTCTTTCGCCATTGAAACGGTCCTGTGAAGTCGTCTCTCCATTCGATGGACAGCGTTAGGGATTCGCCCACGATGCCGGCAAGCTCGTCGGGCTGTTCAACGATTGGATCGTATTCTACCGAAACCTGATCCAGGTAGAAGACGCTAGGGCATCCGTCGCCGGCTTGGAAGATCCATGCGAAGGGGTGGGCCTCATCGAAGGCTCCGCCCCATTCGAAGTACTGCCAATCGCTTTCCGTTGCGCCGTTGATATTGTCGAGGTAGCTGTCGCCCGTTCTAATGCTTGCGCTGTTATCGCAGTTCGATGGGGCGCTTCGCCACCAGAAGCTGACTTTCGCGGGGACGTTTGAAGGCGCTTCCAACCACAGCGTTTCGCCGGCATCGACTTCGATGCGCAGCGCGTCCTCGCCGTCGCTCGCGCTTTCCGTATCGATTGCGACTCGGCCCGATCCTCCTAATTCGAGAGAGAGGTTGCCGGTGTCGAGCGCTTGCGCGATTTGGTCGGCGTAAATGAGGGTCGCTGGGCGCGTGACGACCGTTCCGTTCGCGTTGGAGAGGACTGCGTCGTAGCTTCCTGCATCCGTTTCGTTGGGATTCAGGATGGAGAAGGTTGATTCCGTGGCTCCGTCGATTGGCGCGCCGTCCTTGCGCCATTGATACGAAATAGATGACCCGCTCTCTCCGATGACGGAAAGGGTCTGTGGCGCGTCGGACTGCAAGATGCCTGATTCGGGGTGACGCAAGATGGTGGGGGCTTGATGAATTCTAAGTTGATCCAGATAGAGTTTTACATCCGTCTCGCTTCCTTCGAAACGATAGAGTTGTAACGCGAGCGTGCGCGCCCCTGCTTCATTGACGAGCAGTCGGGCAGATCCCCAATCCGATTCGTTGTTGTCGGAGATTAGGTTGCGATCGTCGACCAATAGATTCACTCCTCCGCCATGGCCGTTTCCCAGTCGCCAATCGATCTCGATGCGACCGGGACCATTGAATACGGCTTCCAGTTTGATTGTATCCTCCGTTTCGAGAAGCAGCGCGTCTTCGCCATCGGTCGTTTGGTAGGATTGCAGCTGGACCATCCCGTTGTCGACGACTTGCCAGTCGAGTCCGACTATGTCCAGTCCCTCGTTGACGATGTCGATGGATTCGATGATAGCCGTTTTCGATGAAACGGCCCCGTTCTCGTTGGTTATTTCGACTCGGTAGACGCCTAGTTCGTCGAGGGATCCACTTCGACTGAGAATGGGGTTCGTCTCTCCTGGAAGAGGCGTTTCGTCTTTAATCCATTGATACGAAAGCGGACTGCTGCTGGCAGCTTCAACGGTCAGAGAGAATGCCTGATCAATCGCGATAAGTCGTGATTGCGGTTGTACGTTTATTATCGGCGCTCTTGAAATTTCGACCGAGTCTAGCCAGGCTATTTCAGTCGCGCTGTCGCCAAATCCGGACAGCTCCCAGCGTATGGTGTGAGGACCTGGTTCGAGGATCTCGTAGGAGCTTGGGGTCCAGAGGGTGGGTTCCGAGAGCCAATAGGCGATTTGCCCGTCGACGTAGAATGAAAATTGAGTCGAGTCGCCGATGAGTCTCCAAAGAAACGATACGGTAGCGGGTCCTTCGATCGTCGTTTCAAGCCACTGGACGACTGCATCGTCTGAAAGGCGCGTTTCGAGGGTATCCTCGCCATCGAGCGAAATGGAGTCTTGGGTATACCAAGCGGAATCGTACGAGGTTGTCCATTCGAGTTCAGACTGGCCAAGCGCGTCGCCCAGAGGATTGGAAACGCGGGCAAAAGCCGTTTGCGAGTCCACGAAACCAGTGTCGTTCGAAACGCGAACCTTGTAATAGCCCGAATCCTGAAAACCTGCGTTGGGAATGCTCAAGCTGCTGCTCGTCGCGTTTTCGATCGCCTGACCGTCCTTGAACCACTGATAGCTTAGAGGAGCTTCGCTATTCGCGCTTACGCTTAGATTCAGCGCGTCGCCTTGTTGGAGAATCGTATTGGCTGGCGGGCTTTCGATAGCGGGAGGGCGAGAGACCGAAACGCGATCCAGCAGAACGCTTCCTGCGGTCTCGGACCAATTGCTGGCTTGGAAGCGAATTGTTTGTATGCCCGTTTCGTTGATGGTAATTCGCTCGTGACGCCATCTATCGGATTCTTCTCCAAGTTGCGCCTTGGGTTGGCCATTTGCCAGAAGGTCGAACGTCGTGCAGCAACCGCCAGTTCGTTTCCACCAGAAGGAGAGGGTGAAGGGGCCTTCCAGCGAAGTTTCAATCCAATCGGGTTCGGCTTTGGATTGGAATCGAGCAGCATTTATCCCGTCGAGACTGTTTTCCGTGTCGTACAGAATCGACGCATTGGAATTCATCGTCCAAGTCAGCTCGGGTTGTTCGATGCTGTCGCCAAAATTTTCGTACAACTCGAGTTGGACTGTTCGAGAAGAAACGCTTCCGCTTTCGTTGGTGACGAGAACGCGATAGCTGCCCGCGTCGGCAGGGGTCAGCGCCATTAGGTCCAAGGTCGCTTGATTGGCGTTAGGCAGTTCCACTTCGTCCTTGAACCATTGGTAGGAAAGCGTCGCTCCGCTCGCTGCGCCTATCGAGAACGATGCATTGCCACCTAGCGGAGCCGACCTGTCGAGAAGGTCTTCGACAATGAACGGGGCATAGTCGAATTCCAGCAAATCGATCCAAACGCGATCTTCGTAGTTGGGATCTGGAGTATAGTTCCAAGTCAGCTGGTGGATCCCGGGATCCGCGATTCGAAGGACTTCCTGCGTCCACTCGAGCTTATTTTCGACGTTGGCTTTTGTGGAGCTGTCGATCTCGAAGTAGGCTGTTGCATGGTTGTTTTCGGTTCGCCACCAAAAGGAAATCGTGACGGGCCCTTCAACACTGGTCTGAAGGCGGGCGTATCGCTCGCTTCCCTCCAAGGCGAGCTCGCCATCTCGAGTCTCCGTCGATTGCAATCGCCAATAGGGTTGGTCCAACGTCTCCCAATTCAGGTCCGATTGATTTAGCGCGTCGTTAACGGGCTGAGCAACGAATACCGTGGCTGAATTGGATGTCGCTTGGTATCCAGTATTGCTTATAACGACGTCGTAGGTTCCGTCATCGAGCAGAGAGGCCGGATCGATGGTCAATTGATCGGCATTCGCTCCTGGAATGTCGACGCCATCCTTGCGCCATTGGTAGCTTAACGCGGTAGAGCTGGCGGCGACAACCGAAAGGGAAACCGCCTCTCCTTGATTGACCAAGCTATCGGCCGGTTGATCGGTGATGATAGGCCGAGGCTCGAATCGGATTTGATCAATCCAGGCTCCGGATACTTCAACGTTCTTGTTCGAATCGTCGTTCAAGGTCCACTTAAAGGTGTGAAAGTCGTTCACGGCGATCTCGTGTTCCACGTAGACCCAATCCGAAGTTCGAGAGAGAACCTCAACGATCGAGGCGTCTACCTCGAAGAACAGGCTGTCGAAAAGACCGGGCGAATCGAATTTCCACCAAAAGCTGAGCGCGCCCACGCCGTCGACGGAGGAAAGAATCGAATGCTGGTCCGAAGGAGGTCCGGGAATGCAAGCCAAGGCATCTTCGCCGTCTTGGGACACATCCGTTTGAGGGGTCCAGCGATTGGGATTGAAAGTCACCCAGGTCCATGAGGCTTGTTCGACGCTCGCCCCGAAATTGTAGTAGACGGTGATTGTCGCATCGCGCGAACGACTGGAGCCGTTGGCATTGGCGACAACCGCGTGGTAAACGCCGGCATCTTCCAATGTAACGTCCACCAGTTCCAAACTTGCGGCGGTTTCTCCGGGCAGCTCTTCCCCGTTTTTGAACCATTGGTAGGTGTTGGGAGTCGCCTCAGTGGCGACGACGGATAATGTCCGCGTGCCATTGCTTTTTATCGATTGAGAAAGCGGATGTTCGGCGATAATCGGAATTTCTTGGATTTCGATGCCATCCAACCAGACGGAGTTTTCGCTGTAAGGCAGTTCCGCGTTATCGAAGAGGAGCCAGCGAATGGTGTTGGGACCTGTAGCGCTGAGTTCGAAGCTGTAATCGTTCCAGCCCAGACTTCGCGAGAAGAGTAGCTCGTTTTCGCCATTAACAGTCAGTTCCACGCCGCTGGAGTCATCCAATCCTATCGCTCGCCATTGGAAGGAAACCCGGCTTGGTCCTTGGATGGTCGTTTCGATCCATGCGCTGTTGTCGGCGTCTATTCGGAAAAAGAGCAAGGCGTCGCCATCGATACGTTCGGACAGCGATACCGATGCGAGATTGCTCGATCCCCCGCTGGTCCAGGTCAGGCCTTCCTGGTCGACGGCATCGCCGATGTCAGCGCGTGCCCATAGACCGCCGAAGAGAAAGAGCGGTAGAGCGAAGATCGTTGGAAAGAAGAACCTTCGTCGAGCTTTTGGGGCAACAGGCATGGTTTACTCGATAGAACCATCCTAACCCGCCTATGTTAAGCCAATTCTAGACAGTGGATCCCGTTGGCGCCCTAGGCATTCGGAGCGCAAAAAAGCCAGTCTCGCTCGCGCGAGACTGGCTAGGGAAAATATTAGGCTATTTAGCGGATCCGGATCCGTTAGCCCTTTTCTTTCACGGCGGCGGGCACGATCATGAGCTTGCCGTCTTCTTTTTTCACGACGCCGGTAACGAGCAGATTCTCGGTCTTGCCTTGGCAGAAATACTTCCCATGAGCCATGTTCTCGGTGAACAAATAGGTCTTCATTTTGCCGTCCTTGCCTTTCACTTGAAGGGCGTTGGTGCAGGACTTGGTCTCGCCCAGCGAGCACTTGGCGCAAAGGCCGGTGCCTTCCAAGGTTACTTTCTTTTCTTCTCCCGCATAGAGCGAAAGCGATAGGGCAATGCTTGCGACGATGATTAATAGCTTCTTCATAACAGCTTTTCGTTTAGGGGTGATACGGGTTCTTTCCCGATTTGAATGCGGATTTCCTAGGGGATTCGCGCGTTCGAGGCAAGATTGGAATTCCGCAATCGCTCTAGGCGCATTCCGAGATTGAGCGCGAGGGCTAAGTCTCCTAAACCTATCTTCCTATGCCGACCCCTATAGACCCTTCATCGCGTCGCGACTTCGTGACACGTCTTTCCACTGGATTGGGAGCGCTCTCCTTTACTCCATTCTTGCCTCGCGCCCTGGCCCAAAGTTCGGCCAAGAAGCAAGGAAAGCTTGGTATTGCTTTAGTGGGACTTGGGAATTACGCGGGCAAGCAATTGGCGCCGGCTTTGGAGCAAGCGAGCGATTGCTACCTGGCTGGCATTGTAACAGGAACCAAGGAGAAGGAAGGGGTTTGGGCCGAGAAATACGGCATAAAGAAGGCGAATATCTACAACTACCGCAACTTCGACCGCATTTCCGAAAACGACGACATCGACATTGTCTACGTCGTGTTGCCGAATTCGATGCACGCGGAATACACGATTCGAGCAGCGAAAGCGGGCAAGCATGTCATCTGCGAAAAGCCCATGGCTATGAATGCGGCGGAAGCGCGAACGATGATCGATGCCTGCGAGCGAAACGGCGTTATGCTTTCGATTGGCTACCGATTGCACTTCGATCCGAATACCCGGGAACTGATGAAGCTCGCGGAGGAGAAACCGTATGGAGCGATCAAATACGTGCAGTCCGAAGCCTCGTTTATCATGGGTAATAATCTCAAGGCCTGGCGCTTGAACCGAGCCCTGGCAGGGGGAGGAGCCATGATGGATATGGGCGTCTACAGCATTCAGGCAGCCCGCTACTGCGTGGGAGAAGAGCCGATTGCCGTCACGGCGCAGGAGTACAAGACCGACTTGAGGAAATTCAAGGAAGTGGACGAAACGATTACCTGGCAAATGGAGTTCCCCAGCGGGGCCTACTCCAATTCCACGACCTCATACAACATGCGGACTAATCGCATTTACGTTTCGTACGAGCGAGGCGCCGCGTCGCTCGAGCCGGCGACCAAGTACACGGGCATCAAAGGTTTCGTTTTCAAGGGTCAAAACGTGGAACGGACTCTCGAAGTTCAGCCTATCAACCAGCAGCAGCGCCAAATGGATGGCTTCGCTCGAAGCGTGAAGGCAGGGACGCCGTCAATAGTGTCTGGGGAAGAAGGCCTAGCCGACATGAAGGTGATCGATGCGATTTATCGGTCGATAGCCAACGGGGGACGGCGAGAGCTGATTTAGGGCGTCGCGTTCGGTCCTAGGGGACGCTTTACTAGAAGAGTCTGCGCAGGGCGAAAAATTGGTAGTATCATTCCCGGACTCTAGGGGAATGGGATCAATCGAGTAGTGGCTCTAATGAGTGGTGATTTTTGTCCATTTTGGAGTGAATAGAAGATCTTTTTAGGTCGTCTAAATGCGACATTGGCGCTTTTGTACATGGTGGAACCAACGATACCCCTTCGGTCTGCCGTGCAGGAAGTCCAATGGAAAGGAAGTGGATGATATGAAGAATCGATGCCGAACCCAACCCACGCGCGGAACGCTTAGAGCGGGATCGATTTGTTTCATCTACGCGACGATTGTCTTGATGGAGCCGGCGCTTTGGAGCTCTAATCGGACTCGAACATCTCCGCAGCCGTCCTCTTCATCATCGAGCTCGAGCGTGTCTTCGGCGCCTCGGAGTCCGAGCCCGTCGGTTTCTCGCCAACGCAGCAGCATCCCCAGTCGCCCAAGCGTTGCTCCCGCTCCTTCGCGATCGTCTTCATCGAGCCGTACGGTTAGGCCGTCTTCTCCGTCGCGGGCTCCCACGCCTTCGGTTTCTTCGAGAACGACGCGAAGCCCGAGTCGTTCCTACACGCCTCCGTCTCGATCGAGTTCCTCGAGTCGAACGACCCGACCATCGGCGGTATCCCCTTCGCCGCGTTCAAGCAGACCTACCATTTCGCCTTCGCCAAGCCGAAATTCTCGGCCGTCGACTCCCAGTTACTCCCGCTCGCGCAGCGCTGCTCAGAGCGCTTCGTCCCAACCGTCTCGTTCGCGAACCACCGTTTCTCCGAGCCGGACCAAGGACTATAGCCCGCCCTCCATCAGCAGAGAATCGCGCTCTTCGTCGTCGAGTCGAACAGTCAGACCCTCTGCTCCCCCAAGGACTTCGACCCCTTCTGTCTCCCCGAGAACGACACGGACTCCCAGCCGCTCGTATACGCCGCCGTCGAGCTCGAACTCATCGAGCCGCTCGACTCGTCCGAGCAGCCCGGCGCGATCATCGTCGGCGAGTTCCAACCGGTCGAAATCGCCTTCTTCTTCAGTCGAATACGCGAGGCCTGAGTCGAATGGGCGATCTTCAATCTATCGGTCGCGTTCCGAACGCTCCGTTTCCTCGACCCGGACTCGAACCGGCTCGCCTTCCAGCAATTTGGAGCGGCAGCGATCGACTACGGTTCGTCCGGCGCCTTCGTCCAGGAGTCGAAGCGACATTTCCACGAGCGTGAATCGAAGCAATAGCTTAGACAATCGACCGAGTCGCGTCTCGGTCACGCGTTCGCCTACTTCCGGCAGTTCTAGCGGGATAACGCTATCGAGTCGAAATGCGAATCGCGTGGCTGCCTTGCGGGGCGGAACGAGCGATCGGGCAACTTCGACGAATGCTTCCTCGCGAGGGACGATTCGCAATTCCGTGGCCCCTCCGCCGAGAACGCGTACGGAAGCGGGAATCGCAACGCTCCGCAAACAAAGCGATGTGAATCTAGCGCTGCAACGGGCGACGACCGTTTACAGTCAGAATCGCGCGTCATCTCAAGATTCCTATCGAGATGCGCGGCGATCGAGGGATCGGCAAACTGCGGAACGAATGGAGAGCGAACGGGAAGCTCTGGTTGCGACGGTTATGCAATCCGATCAAGGCGAGTCCAGGTCCGAACCGCGCTCGGAAGCTCGGGCGAATGGAGCCCACGTAAGCAGCAATCATGGCAAGCGCCCAGCCCCTCGTATCAAACATTTCGATCTGAAGCACAAGCATACGCACGGCTCGAATTGCGGCCACCATTACTACAATGGCAATTGGCATGATTTCCCGCGTCACCATCGCCATGGTCCCTCATGCGGCCATCGCTACGAGTCGGGGGTATGGATCTCATTTTCCATAGGTCATCGCCATGGTCCAGGCTGCGGCCATTTCTACGAACGCGGTCGCTGGCTGTCGCATTCAGGTTTCCATCACGTTCACGGTGTTCATTGCGGCCACTACTATTACAATAGCCGCTGGTGGAACTATCCTCGGTTGCACACGCACTTCGATGGATGCGGCCATTATTTCTATGATGATTTTTGGCACGACTTTCCGTCGACGCATATTCATTCATCGACTTGCGGGCATTTGTACGACGGCATTGGTTGGTATTCGCATGGCCATTCGGGCCATGTTCATGGAGCCGGGTGCGGTCACTTCTATTACGAACGTCGCTGGCATTCGTATCCTAGGAGGTACTACACGCGTCACCGCCATAGCAGCTTCTACTTTTTCGTGGATTTAGGAGACTACCGACGCCGCAATGTTTCCCAGCGCGTTTACGACGACTACATCGATTACGACTCGCAACCGACGGATATATTCGGCGACGAGGATCCGCTTAGCCGCGCCTACGCGGCGTTTAATGCGGGCAAGTTCTACGAGTCCGTGGTGGCCTTCAACGAAGCGATCGAGCGAGAGCCCGACAATGGCGTGCTATACATCGCCCGCGCTCAAGCCTTTGTTGCGATTAGCGATTATCGCGCAGCCTACGACGATCTGGTACATGGCTTGGAGCTGACGCCCGAGTGGACGGAAATCGAACTGAACTTGGCGGAGACCTATGCGGATCCCGAGTGGTTTGAAGAGCACTTCGATGCTTTGAGCCAATGGGTGAGCGAGTATCCGAGAGATTACAAGGCGCACTTCGTTCTCGGGTACTTCCATTACTTCCGTCAGGATTACGAGGCCGCCAAGAGCGAGTTCGTCTATACGCTGGCTTGGGACGAATCCCATGAGCAGGCGAAGCAGCTGATGGATTCCATCCTAGCGATAGAAGCTGAATCCGAAGTGATGGCGGCGGAAAAGGAAGACCCGGAAGCGGCTTCCGAATCGGAAGAGTTGTAGGCGATTGGGCGCTAACGAAGACCCCCCTACGCCGAACGATCGCCCATGAAAAAGCCGCGCCTTCTGAACGAAGCCGCGGCGAATTGAAATCGTCGGTTTAAACGAAGCTCAGGCGTCGCCGCCTCGGGTACCTCGTGGGCCGCCTTGTCCGCGTCCACCGCCTCGACCGCCGCGCTGACCTTGCATGACTTGTCCGAATTCCTGTCGCGAGAGTTCGCCATTTTCGTCCTTGTCGGCTTGCTTGAAGATTCCTGCCATGCGCTCCTTCATCATCGCTTTCAGCTGTTCGGGATCGCCGCCGCGCTGGCCTTGACCTCTTTGTGGGGCTCCTTCGCCTCCGCCTCCTCGAGGCCCGCGTCGGCTCATCATTTCCACACGACTTGCAACCAGTTCATCGAGGGTTACGCCACCGCTCTCGTCCTTGTCGGCCAGGGCGAACATGTCAGGACGTTCTCGACCTCCTTGGCGGGGGCCGCGTTCTTCGTTTTGAGCGATCAGGGTGGAGCTGCCGGCTACAAAGAGCGCGGAGCAGAGTGCTATGGTTCGTTTCGTCATAAGTGTCTCCCTTGGTTTGGGTTAATGAAGCGGCGAGCAGTGTGATAGGCCGCGTAGCTTCGTTAACGCCGACAAAGGTCGGGAGGTTTCACTTGGACGAGAATTGCTTCGCTTCGATCTAGCGATTGCCGAGGGGATTTTCGTACCAGAAGACGCCTAGTCCTCGTTTGACTCCCTCTACGACGTGTTGCTCTTCGCAAGTGAGAACGTCGAGATCTCCGTCCGAGTCGAGATCCAGCAATTCTATGCGATCGTACTTCACGCCGTCGGGGCCTGACATGCCCCGAAATTGCCAGGATGCGAAGGGTTTGCCTTTAATCTGGCGAATCCAGAAAGCGCCGCTCTTCGGCGGGACGGCGCTTTCGCAAGTGATGACGAGATCCAGCAAGCCGTCCTGATCGAGATCGCCCGCGGCGACGGCTTTCGCTCGGCCTGTGTTTTCCGGATATTCGAGAACGCGTTCCTCCCACTTCAGTCCGGATGGATCCAAGCGGCGCCACCAAATGACCTTGCGATCTTTCGCGGTCGAAAGGACGTCTTCTAGACCATCGCCATCGAGATCGACGAGCTTGCCGAAAAGCTGTTCCATCTTGGATCCTCCTATAAGGCGATTGATCCAGGGCGCTTGGATCGATCCGGGATTTTCGAGCCAACGGGCGCCCCTAAAAGGCCCTTTTCGATCGATGTAGAAAATATCCAAATCTCCGTCCCCGTCCATATCTCTGGGAAAGATCGACATGACCCACCCGGCCTTGGCCAAGGGCGTCCATTGCCAATTCGATCGGCGCGTTTCGGGTTTGGAAGGGATTCTCCAAAAGCCGATCGTTCCGTTCGGATCTTTGCTTGCAGCGACAAGGAGCCGTTGATCATTGAGAGTAACGGGTTGGGCGAACATCCAACGAGTCATGTCCTTAGAGCCTGGCAGGATCTTTTGAGTCCATTGGCTGGCGTCGAGGATTTCGCCGCTTTTAGGAGCGAAGTGGAGATACATCGCCATCTCTTTTCCTTCGCAGCTGGAAACGACATCCAGATATTCGTCGCCGTTCAAATCCACCCATACGGCGTCTTCGACCGAAGGCGTGCGGCCGATTTCCGTGGAGGGCCACTTTTCAGTGACGCGATCCATTCCCGGATGCGTGTAGATGCGAGTCACGAACCCTTGTTCCCAACCGGTAACCACGTCGAGCAAACCGTCATTGTTCACGTCGCCAAGCTTTACGCCGTCCGCCCCATTCGAACTGTCGTCGATAGCGTGGCGATTCCAGGAATCCCCAGGGACCGACGGCTGGGCCTGGATTGGCAGAATGAGGGAAGCGATAGTCAGGGTGACGAGTCGAGAAAGGGGCATTCGGGGAGCGGTTCGCGCGGATGGAGCGGCGCTGTAGATTGACAGACGATTGCTTGCAGGATTCTATGCCTGCCAAGCGTTGCATAGTTACTCTCAAAAACACTTATTATGAAAACAAGTAAAGCACTGATGGGGTTGACGCTAGCGTTCAGCCTATTGATTTCCGCTTTTGGAGATCATCACAAGAAAAGCGAGTCCTCGGTTTTTCTGACGACTTTTCTCGGCGCCTACACGGGTGAAACGGATAAGCTGGTCAGCCTGGCGGAGGCTTTTCCGGAAGACGGATTCGAATGGCGTCCTGCGGAAGGAATCCGTTCGGTTCGCGAGGCGATATTGCACGTGGCTACGGCGAACTACTTTATCAGCGCTCGGTTTCTCGGAGCCGAGATGCCGGAGGGTTTGAATCCGCGCGAATTCGAAAAGACGAACAAGACTAAGGCGGAGACAATTGCGACGCTCAAGAAGTCGATCCAGTTCGTGAAGGATGCGGCGGGTGGTCTCAATGACGCATCGCTCGCGGAACCTATCAAGCTATTCGGGAACGATTCCAATCGAATGGGAGCTGTGTTGGCCGTGGGCGGACACGCCTACGAGCATTTGGGCCAGTTGATCGCCTACGCTCGCTCATCCGGCGTCGTGCCTCCTTGGAGCCAGTAAGCGGATTGCTAGGAATTTCAAATAAGGCCCGTCTGATAAGGCGGGCCTTTCTATTTCACAGTCAAAACGGGCTGTATTCAGGAAAGTAGCGCGTCAGTATATGAATCATTACGAAGGATGATGCGTTGAAGAATCCGTGGGCCAGCACAGCGTCCCATAGCGACCTGTGAAATACCATGATCGCTCCGAGGCCCACGCCTAGCAGTGTGGTAATCGCTACGCCTCCCCAGCCCTGCGAGTAGTGTCCCAAGCCGAAAACGATGGCGACGATGGCAATGGCGCCAATCTTGCCCAGAACGGATTCGAACAGTTTGGGGAATAGCGCTTGCATTCCTGCGAGAACGCCAATGCGCCAAAGCTCTTCGCGAAATCCGGCGAAGACGAAACTGACGAGCGTGGCATTGAGAATCAAATACAAGGAACTGGTCTCAATGGCTTCGGTGTCTATGGTGTGTTCGACCTTTGGGCGAACCTGCTCAATCGTCTCTTCGTCAATTCCACCGAAAAGGGCGGCGACGACCAATGCGGCGATGGCCAGCCCCGCCATAGCGAACCTCAGCCCCAATGAGTAAAGGAAACCGCGCCAAACCGGTTTCCAACCCAGATTCCAAGGAAGCAGAAGTTGCTGAGGGGTGGCTCGAGAGATACCCCAACCGATGCCGAAGAGCAGAAAGAAGATTCCCAGATGCAGGCCGATGACTCCGAGCAATTCAAGAGGATCGGCCGAAAGAGCCGCGCTGGGCTCAGTCGCGGTTTCTGGAGCAAAGCCACTGGCCAAGCCGATGAGCAATGGATAGCTGCCGATGAGCGCCAGATGGATCCCCCAGCGAAGCGGGCTCGCTTGTTTGGGCTTGGAGTCGATGGATTCTGGTTCCGTTGGCATTGATTCGGGCTCGGTCACTGATTGCGACTCTGTATCGTCACGCAATGGGGTCAAGATGAGGTAAATAAAGACGGCAATGGAACTTCTTCTTGACGAATAAAACAATTGTTGTAGAA
>Ga0066825_10000099_pt1 | contig 31555 bp, 27 predicted proteins | sample ETNtaG_6_FD_65608 | JGI IMG/M metagenome (GOLD analysis project Ga0066825, IMG submission 65608) | Marine microbial and viral communities from oxygen minimum zone, Eastern Pacific Ocean - ETNP201306SV45 | ecosystem: Environmental > Aquatic > Marine > Oceanic | place: Pacific Ocean: Eastern...
GCTACAAGTACATCCGCAACTACGAACCGCTAAAGACGTATTACCAGTACATGAATACGCCTGAGAAGGGCGCGACGATGGCGGATTTGAGACGCTTGCACGAAGCGGGCGAATTGCCGCCTGCTGCGGAGTATTACTTTTCCCCGACTAAGCCGGTCGAAGAGCTTTACGATACCTGGACGGATAAGCATGAAATTCGGAATTTGGCGGCAGATCCCCAATATGCGGATACGCTGAGCCGCCTGAGATCGGCTCATTTGGAATGGGTTAAGCGGACGCGCGATACGGGGCTGCTCGCCGAGCCGATTATCCTCGAGCGGGAGAAGACCATTGGCCATCGCTACGGTATTTTGCGTCAGAATAGCGATGCGACATTCAGTCAGCGCTTGGCTGATATAGCGGTGCAAGCTTCCGAAGGAATCGATGCTTTGCCGAAACTGCTTGCGGCGATGGAAGATAGGGATCCTGCCATTCGCTATTGGGGCGCGACAGGCGTGGGCAATATCGGGAAGTTGGCGAAATCGGCGTCGTCGGCAATGAGGGAGGCATTGAAGGACGAGTCTGCAGTGGTTCGAATCGCGGCTGCCCGCGCATTGTGTCGGCTTGGAATGCCTGAGAAGGCTCTACCCGTTCTTGCTAGAGAGCTCGACAGGGGGGAACAATGGGAGCGTTTGCACGCGGCGATCGTGCTGGATCAGATCGACGACATGGCTCGACCTGTAATCGCCGAGATGCGCGACGCATTGGTTCCGCGAGAGGAGTTGTATGCTAAGGGGAAATACACGGTTCGAGTTATCAATAGAGCCTTGAATCAGTTGGAAGGCACCAGTCGCAAGGTTCCTTAAACGGATAAGGTAGCTCGGATTTGCCCGCTGCCTGGAGAGAGTCGCGAAAAGCCCATTCTGAGTTGTTCGACCGGAATCGTTAAGTTATTGAAGTGAAATGTTAAGCAAAGCGCCCGTATTTCGCGCTATTGTGGATGCCTCGCCCATGAAAGTAATTCCATTGTTTGTTGTCATACTCGCCTTTGCGAGCCCGGTGTCTCTTCTCGGAGAGGAGACGCATTGGTATCGAGGCAATACGCATACGCACACGCTGTGGTCGGATGGAGACGACCTGCCGGAGTCGGTAGCGGATTGGTACAAGCGACACGGCTACCACTTTCTCGTGCTCTCGGATCATAACATCCTATCGCGCGGCGAGAAATGGAAGACGCTGAGAGCCGATGAAGCATTGCCGGTTATCGAAAAAGCAGAGCAACGCTGGGGCAAGGATCACGTGCAAACTCGCGTGGTCGATGGGAAGAAGCAGGTACGGCTTATGCCGCTGGAAGAAGTGCGGGCTCTCCTGGAGGAACCGGGCGAGTTCATCATGATCGAGGGGTTGGAAATGACGACCAACCCGAGTGGCTATGCCGTTCACACGAACCCGATGAATGTGAGCTCTTTGCTGGAAGTTGAAAGGAACAGCGATCGAACGGTCGAGGAGGAGCTGGCGTTTCACGAGGCTTTGGTCCATAGTCATGAGGCGGATACGGGCAACCCGGTTTTCTGGCAGGCGAATCATCCGAATTTCAAATTCGCGATCACGGGAGAGCAACTGGCGGAAGCTCGGGGCCTAGAGGGTGTGGAGATAATGAACTCCAGTTCGAAGTGCTTCAATTTGGGTGATGGACTTCGACCCTCGGTCGAACGCATTTGGGACATCGCGAATACAATCCGTTTGAAGCGAGAGGGGCTCCCGCCAATTTACGGCACGGCTACCGACGACACCCACGATTACCATATTGGCGACTATGTCATGAATGCTCCGGGTACCTCGTGGGTAATGGTGAGATCCGCGGAGTTGACCGCGAATGCGATTTCGGCGGCAATGGAGAAGGGGGACTTCTATGCCACGACAGGCATCATTCTGAGCAAACTGGAATTCGATGAGAAGGAACGCGTCTTGAAGGTTGAAGTCGAAAAGGAGCCGGGTCTGAACTACCGCATCGAGTTCAAGGGTTCTCTAAAGCAAGTTTCGATTGCCCATGAACATGTCGAGGACGTGATAGACGATAAAGGGCTGGCCCATCCTGTGACTTCCCATTATCCGGCCGAAGGAATCGGCATGACCTTCAAGCAAGTCGATGGCACGAAAGCGGCGTATCGACTTAGTGGTGATGAATTGTATGTTAGGGCGGTTGTGCACTGCGACGCGCCTCCCTACTTCAAGTATGACGATTACAGCGATCTCGAGAAGAAGGCATGGACTCAGCCGATCGGATGGCGGAAGCGCTGACGTCGAGCTGCGAATTTGAATTGAAGAAGTAGATATGAAAAAGCGGATAATTGGATTGATTGCCCTTTGGGTAGGAACGATGGCCTTTGGGCAGGAGGAATTGGCATTCAGGCCGTTGTTTAACGGCAAGAATCTAGATGGATGGGTCAATGTGAACACAGGCCCGGATACATGGTCCGTCGAAGATGGGATGATCGTCTGTACCGGTCTTCCTATCGGAGTGATGCGAACCGATAGGCAGTACGAGAATTTCATCCTCGAAATCGAGTGGATGCATCTCGAAGCAGGGGGGAACTCAGGTGTCTTCGTCTGGAGCGAAGGTGAAGTCAATAGCGCGAACCGGTTGCCTAGCGGCATGGAGGTCCAGATGTTGGAGCTTGAATATCCGAAGATTCACAATCGAGTTCAGGCTTATGTGAGCGGTGAACTTTTCGGAGCGGGAACGGTTACAGCAGTGCCTGACAATCCGCGTGGCAAGCGCAGCGTTTCTCGCGAGTACCGGTGCAAGGGAAAGGGCGAATGGAATAAATACACGGTGGTGTGCGTGGACGGCACGGTGAAGCTGTCTATCAATGGCAAATTCGTGAATGGCATTCGGGAATCGTCAGTCAAGAAAGGGTATCTCTGCTTGGAGTCGGAAGGCGCCCCGGTTCGTTTCCGCAACATCCGGATTATGGAATTGCCAGGGGGTATGGCCAGCGGCTCGGAAATAGCCCTGGTGGTAGACTGATTCAGATCGTTTGCGACTTGAGAATCCGCTTGTAGCCCCAAGCGTTTGGCGCTGGTATGCGCTTGGGCTTCCGCCCGGTTTCGCATGCCCCATTTCAAGATCCAACACGCTCATGCCGCTGCGCGCATCGTCCTCGTTGCGTTGTGGTTGAGCGGATTTATAGCCGCTACGGGGCTGGCAGCGAAAGAAGAAAGGGAAACCGATCTGGTTGAAGATGACTTCGAGGCGCAATATTACGAAGCCGTTTCCTATTTAGCGCGGAATGACGAAGAGAGTTTGAAAAAGGCCCCCCGCCTTTTGAAAAAACTGGCAGTGGCTGGGCATGCCCGGTCGCAGGATACGCTTGGATCGCTCTATCGGCAAGGTGTCGGAGTATTGGCCAACGATAAGCAGGCGGCTCGATGGTTCGCCGAGGCCGCTGAGAAACGCTTCCCCAATTCGATGCTAAGTCTTGCCGAGATGAGAATGGAGGGCGTCGGCGTCGAGCAAGATTATGGCAAGGCCCGCGAGCTCTTGGAACAGCTGATAGACCCCGCCTCCAAATTCGAGGCCAGGGTCGAAGAGTTCGCCCAGCTGCGTCGAATCAAGGCGAGAGCTCATTATCTTCTCGGAGAAATCCATTCGAATGGCCGCGGAGTGGAAACGAACATGGACAGAGCCTTGGAGCTGTTCGAGGCGGCAGCTCATGCGGGGGACCAGGATGCTACCATGTATCTAGCAATTGCATACGCTGAAGGGAAGAAGGTCGATAAGCGTATCGACAAGGCCAAGGAGTACTTCGAGTTGTTGAATCTGCAAAGCTCGGATGCTTTGAGACGGTCTTTGGATACGACCCATTTCGAGACGGAAGATGCGACGGAGTTTCAGAATCTGCAGGAATACGGGGAGGCTATGAGCCAGCAGATATCGCAATCGATTTTGGGTATGCAGACCCAGTTCGCCAAGCAAGTCCTCCACGCCGATGGCGAGGATTTCGATGCGGAGTTCGCGGCGGGATTGCTTGAAATGGCTGCGGATGGCGGCGATGCGGAAGCTCAGTCGGAGTTGGGAATCCTCTATTATCGGGGAATGGGCGTTGAGGAGGATTTGGAGAAAGCGACTCAGTTGATTGCGGATTCGGCAGCCCAGGGGTGGGTTATGGCCCAGTACAACCTTGCTGTGCTGTTGAGCGAAAACGAATTGCCCCTAGGAGAACGTTTCGCGGTGAGGGAGTTGCTCGAATTCGCTGCGGAACAAGGGCTTTATGCGGCTCAAGTGCAGCTGGAAGGAAACGAATCGCATGGAGTGCTTAACTCGACAGAGGCAAAGGATCTGTGCTTGCGAAAAACGGACGAAGGCGATCCTCGGGCATTCTATAGTTTAGCGCGTCGCAAAATGCTGGGTTGGATGGTTGAAGTGGAAGAGGATCGTCAGAAGCTAGTAGAGCTGTTTCGGAAATCGGCGGACTACGGATATTCGCGAGCCCAATACACCATGGGCCTACTGTACATGTCTGGCGAAGAGGTGGAGCAGAATGTGGAATCGGGATTTTGGTGGCTTAAAAGCGCAGCGTCTCAGGGGCATCCGGTTGCGCTTCATCATATGGGGGTTTGCTATGCCAGCGGGATCGTGGTTCAGCCGGATGCCAAACAAGCCTTCTATTACTTTTCGAAGAGCGCCGAGCTTGGATTGGACGCGGCCAAAAATAGCCTGGCGGTATTTTATAACGAAGGCATCGGTGTCGTGCAGAATGAGTGGAAAGCGAGCGAGCTGTATTTGGAAGCTGCGGACGAAGGCGATCCCACCGCTGCGTTTAATATTGGCAATTGCTATCTGGAAGGCAAGGGAGTGAGGCGAAACGTCGAGAAAGGCTTGGAATGGATCGCCAAATCCGCAGAGCAAGGAAATCTGGTAGCCTGCGATTTTTTGGCTCGAATATACGAAGAAGGGTTTCTCGCGGAATCCGACGCCGTGGAAGTCGCTTATTGGCAAGAAAAGGCTGCCAGTATGGGCAATCGATCGTCCATGAAGCGAACGGCACTGAATTACTTTTACGGTCGCGGCATTCCTAAAAATCGGGGGAAGGCTTCGTTTTGGATATCGGAATACCTCAATCATACGGGCCCAATGGATACGTCGCGCCTGACATTGGAAGGCGAATACGAATCGCATGAGCGAGTGCAGGAATTGCTGCCCAAGGATTACTCGGCTTTGATTGTCTATGCTGATTTGATGGCTGATTCCGCTTGGTCGGGTTACGATCCGGAAGAGGCGTATTCCGTGCTGAAGGATCTTGCCGGGAAAGGCTTTTGGGGAGCCAAGTATCGCTTGGCCGATTTGCTAGCCAACCATGACTTTCCCAAGGCGAATCCCAAGCGAGGCTATTCGCTCTTCAAATCGCTCTACGACGACAATCGGACGGCCGACTTGGAGATTCGGCGCGCGTACGCGGCTAAGTCTGCGTATCAGCTTTTCACTTGCACGATAAACGGGGTTGGAATCAAGGCTAGCGATGGAAGAGCGCTCAAATGGCTGGAGATTTCCGCAGGAGGCGGCCTTGCCCAGTCCCAATTCGAATGGGGAAAACGATTGGTGACAGGCAATGGCGTAGCGCGCGATTTCGAAGGCGGAGTCGTCTGGCTGATGGCGGCGGCGGATCAAGGGCATCTCGAATCCCGAGAAAAACTGGCCCAGTTGAACTTGGATCGGCCCATAGCCAACCTTGAACGCGAGACGATTATCGAATGGCTCAAGGAGCAAGTGGATGGCGGATCGGGAAAAGCGCGGAACCTGTTGCGCAGGTATGGGGTGGAGTATAAGGAACCGAAGCGCAGGTCGCGTTCGAACGGAGACGAGAAAATCGAAATCGATCCCTACGCGCCTATCGAAGCGGTGTAGGACATCTCTGAAATTCCCTCCTTTCGGGTGGAATTATAAAACGAAAACCCCGATCGACTGGGGCAGAAGCGGGGCGTGTTCAAATTCGTTTCTTGTAATAGAGGTTAGTTGTCCTCGAGGACGTACTTGTATCGCATGCGCAGTTCGTTTTCCGAAGGCATGTCTACGTCTATTTTGCGATCGAGAGCAGATTCGATACGATTGGTTTGAGTCTCGTCGAATTCGCCATACTCGAGAGGCATACCCTGAGACTCGACTGCGAATGTGATGTTGTCATCCTTGCGAGACACCCGCAGGCGAACGCTACCTTCCTTCCATTGGTAGATAGCGATTTCGATCAGATTGCTGAGAACGCTTTCGAGCAGTTCCTCATCGACTTCGATGTCCTTGATCGGGTCCTGAAAGTCGGCATCGATTTTCACGTTTTCGACTTCTTGGGAATAGTCGCGCACGAGTTCGAAGACGAGCGATTGAAGCGCGGTCAAAGCTTCCGCGTCTCCAGCAGGATCAGCGTCTTGGCTGGCGTCGGGCAAGGCGATCGCTTCGCTTTCGATTTCTACGGGTTCGGCTTCTGCTTGGAGGAGGTCGTTGTCGCTGGCGATCGCTTCGATTGAGTCTTCGCTGGAGATCTCGATCTCAGCTTCGGAAGCTACTTCTTCAATGGAATCGTTTTGAGGGGCAAGGCTGAGTTTCGCCGGTTCCGGCTCTTCCTCTTCGGGCGTGTCGGAGGATTCCGCTTGGGATTCGATGGCAGCGTACACGTCTTGGGCTGCTTCGTCGCGGTTGGGCTCTGGCTTGACTGGATCGGAGTTTTCGATTTCGGGCTCGGAGCTGCCGATTTCGACATCTCCGGCTTCGAGAATTTCCTGGGCTTCTGGAACGGCTGCGAGCAACTCTTCCGTACTGAGCTTTTCGAGAAGCTTGCATTGGCGATCGCTCTGTTCGCGAATCTTCGCGATCTCGCCTGCGATGCGATCGAAGGAGGTGCGTGACCAGTTCGATTCGAGCTCATGTGCTAGCTCGTTTATCTGGTCGGTAGGCGCTTTCAATCGTTCCATCAAATTGGGAATCCAGATCGCCTGGGCCGCTCCTTTCGCAACTGCGCGTTCCATTTGAACGTAGATTTCGTGAGCCCGCATCTTCACTTCGCGTCCGACTTTCGAGCGACGCTCGCTGTCGAGAGTGGTTTGCAGAACTTCGTTTTCGGCAGCCATGGATTGATTGCGAACACGGAGTTCGTGATTCGATTCCTCGAACTGGGCTAGATCCTTCGCTTGGCGCTCCGACTGCGAGCTCAGGTTGGCGACTTCCTCATCGGCGCTGGCGAGGGACTTTTCGAGATCGTCGAAACAACCCTCGATTTCGGATACTTTCTGAGTTTGCTTCTCGAAGAATCGCTTCAAGGCATCCTCTTCTTCGAGAGCGCTTTTCTTCTGAAAGACGAAACCCGCAGTTTCGCCGTCGCGCGCGTTCTTGGCGAGGGATTCAATCGGTTTGGCGACCGAGATCGCTAGGATCTTCTGGGTTGCGAAGTAGCCGGCGATTAAGAGCAGGGATACGGGGATCCAAAGCAATGCCTCGCTCAGGCCCAAAGCGTTGGCGAGGCTTTGTCTAATACCGCCGAATTGCGGGATGGTCATGAAGGCGGTTGCTAGAATTTGCAGTCCGATAAGCGCTGAAAATGCGTTTCTGAGATGAGTTTGGATAGTCTTCACGGTGACGAATGCTTGAATTTGGGGAAAGTTGCCCCTCTCAGAATCGTCAAAATTCGCCTAAACTGTACCCTGCAGGTGCGCAAACTCGCTATACGAGGAGGCGCCTTTCGCCTTCGTATTGATCAGCAAGGAGTTCCTCCCTTCCGGCCGTATTCCTTAGAGGTAGCGACCTAAACGAGGGCTCCGCGCTTCAGTCGGAACGTTCCTCGCGGAAAACGAAGTACTTTTGACCGATAAAATTCCAGCAGGCCCAGGCGAAGGTTGCGACGAGAAAAGCGGGTTTCGAAGATCGATCCAAGGCGATGGTACCATCGTAAACAACGCTGTTGAGGACCCATCCGGAAAGATAGACGAATGCGAAACGGACGGGTTCGCTCGCGTTGAATTCGCGGTGTCGGAAAGTGAATCGCTTATGGGCGAAAAATCCCCATACGGAGACGCAGGCGAAACTGATGCGCTTGGACCAGGAGTCGTCGATTCCCATTTGTTCGGAGAGTCCGAAGAAAACCAACGCATCGATAGCGAAAGCCACGCCGCTCACGAGCGCGAAGCGAAGAATCTGAAATGGAAGCGCGTTGCGTTCGTGCATGATCGAGTCGCGGACCTGGAATGGAGGGGAAGAAGATGCAGGCTGGCAATTGTTTTCTGGTTCCTTCCATTCCTGCCTTGGCGAGATAAAGGCTTGCGAGCGGATTGCCCAAGCGTAGAATCGACTGCGTTTTCTTGGATGGGGGCGAAGGGCCCGATCCGGAAATTCTCGCAAAACGATTACTAGAACTGCAGAAACTGAATATGAGCAGAAAAATCCTTATTCTCACGGGTGACGGAGGCGAAAGCTACGAAGTGCTCTATGGCTTGCACCGCTTTCAGGAAGCGAACTTCGAAGTGGATATTGTCGCTCCCAGCAAGCGTCCCTTGAATCTCGTGCTTCACGATTTCGCTCCTGGTTGGGATACTTATATCGAGAAACCGGGCTACGGAGCCGAATCCAATCTCACGTTTCCAGAAGTAGTAGTCGAGGACTACGTAGCGGTCCTGTTGATCGGGGGGCGAGCGCCAGAATACTTGCGCAACGATCCGAAAGTTCTGGAGATCGTCCGAGATTTCCATGCCCAAGGAAAATGGATCTACAGCATTTGCCACGGTATTCAGATCCTAGCGACGGCAGGCTTGCTGAATGGTGTGGACTTGACCTGCTACGAGCATTGTCGACCCGAGGCGGAAGCGGCGGGCGGCGCCTGGAAGCGCCCAGAGGCCGTCATTCACGGCAAGATCGTCAGCGCTCAGACCTGGCTGTCTCACCCGGATTTCTATCGCCTGATCTTCGAGAACTTGGAGTCTTAAAAACCGGGCTCGCTCGGACCGCATGAGAGCGCTTTAACGGCTGGAAGTATCGCTTGGGTCGTCGTCTCCCTGTTCGTCGTCCTCGCTTTCGAAAGGCATCCCCTCGTAGGCATAGGAAGCCGCTCCGCGTTTGTAGGGACGGCTGCGCTTTAGGAAGCGTCCGAATAGCCCTCCGACTGCAAGCCCCATAGCGAGACCGAGGATCATGCCGATTTTCGGATCCGCATTCGATGCGGAAGCGAATCCGAGTCCCAGAGCCAGACCAAGCGCGAGACCCAGATTCATGCCCAAGGGCGTGGATTTCTGGCGGCTCCGGCGATCGAAACGCTCCTTCGAGCGATCGGACATTCTAACTATCAGCAAGTCATCCATGGGTGTCTTTACCAGCTATTTACAATAGCGCTTGAGAGCGTGTTGTCTATAGGGAAAAGGACCGACTAGGGATAGGGCTAGGCCTTGAGGTGGATTCCGTTTGGAATTGGCTCGACATTTTAAGGTAAGAAAATTCTTTAGAAATATAGTTCGAGAGCGCGTGGAAGACGGTTCTTGAACCCCTTAATCTGCAGTGAAAGACGGCAAGTACAAAGGCGCCCACTGGGAGACGCGTCGCGAGATTCTTAACAAGCTGAAGACGCGTGGGGCATTATCGAGCAATGCCATGGCGCGAGAGCTTGGGATTTCGTCGATGGCCGTGCGACAGCACTTGCGCGAGCTGGAAGATGCAGGCGATGTGACTTCGAGCGATTTGTCGCAAGGCAAGGGGCGTCCTACCAAGTACTGGGAGCTGACCAGCAATGCCAATCGCCACTTTTCGGATCGGCATCGCGATTTGATCTTGGACCTGCTCCACGGGCTCGACGCGACGCTCGGCGAGGAGGGCATGAGCGCTCTTCTGGAGCGTCGTGGCGCGAGCCAAGTGGAAGCGTATGCGAAGAAAGTCGATTCGGCGAAGTCGCTATACCAGCGCGCGAAAGCCCTGGCTAAATTGCGCTCTGAAGAAGGCTACATGGCGGACGTGGAGCAAGGCGAAGAAGGAGAGTGCTACCTCATTGAGAACCACTGTCCCATTTGCGATGCGGCGGCAGCTTGCGCTGGACTATGCGCGACTGAACTCGACGTTTTTCGACAGACCTTTGGAAAATCGGTGTCTGTCGAGCGTACCGAACACCTGATGAAAGACTCTCGTCGTTGCGTTTACAGAATCGCTACCAAGTAAGTTCGAGCCAACGAAAGCGCTCGAGCGCTTCGAAATCAGTGGTCCGAAAGCAGTAGATCGGCGAATACGGGAAACCCGTCTACCTCGAATGAAAACCGAAACTGATCGGCAGTGCCAGCCGTGTTGATCGCCATGCGTTTGCCTTGCATGACGGTCGGCACTGTCAAAGTGGACGGCAGGCCGAGATCGGCGAGACAGTTCTTGAAGGTGCCCGCAGCCATATTGGTCATCTCGCCGCATACGTCGCGTACAGTCTCGTCATCTAGATCCTCGTCGTCGAGGCCGGTGACTTGTTTTGCGATGTGGCTGGCGAAGCGGTTGCCCATGAAAAGATAGCAAACGCCGCTGACGTCTCCAGCGAACCCGACGCAAGAAGCCAAGATGTGGGTGCTGGGGTCTTTCTCGGGATCGATAGCCGGGCTTAGCGCCTGGCCGCCCGTATAGGCTTCTTGCCCAAGCAATTCGCAATTCGCGTGAGCCATTGTGGTGAATACCTTGTTGAGCGAGTGGGTCAGGTATTTATGAATTTGCTCTACAGGAATTGAGACGGACATTTTGAAAGTGGTGGGTCTAGCGACGCGCGCCAGATGGGAGCAGGCGATGAGAGGTCGAAGTTTTGCGGGAAACAGACATATGGCGCTAAGTTAAGGAATCTATCGGAGGAAAGGAATACAACTGAGGGCGAGCCAGGCCGATTTTATCTAATATTTACGCCCTCGTTTTATGGGTAAGCCACCAGGGCGTGAAATAGGCCCGATTTTAAGCGCTAGAGGCTGAATGCGCTGATGGCCAGGGTGGCCAAACTAAGGAAAATAAAGAAGCCGATGATGTCCGTTGCGGTGGTGACCATGATCGAAGATGCGAGAGCCGGGTCGATTTTCAGCGAACGAAGTCCGATTGGCACTAGAACCCCGGCGAGCGCTGCTGCGATCATATTGAGCAGCATTGCTAGAAAGACGACTACACCGAGAATCGGCTTGCCGATCCAAAGCCAGGAAACCAATCCGGCGAGGGCTCCGATGGCCAAGCCCGTCGATACTCCGGTTAGCACTTCCTTGGTCAGAAGCTGTTTCCATTCCTTGTCTTCGATCTCGCCTAAGGCTAGGGAGCGAACGACGATGGTGAGCGTTTGGTTCCCGGCGTTTCCTCCAAGCAGACCTACGATTGGGAGGAAAAAGGCTAAAATCGCGTACTGCTCGATGGCAGGCTCGAACATCGAAACGACCCAGGCGATGCAGAATCCCGTGCACAAGTTAACGCAAAGCCATGGAAGTCGATTCTTGACGGAACGAGTCCAGGGCGTGAACACGGTTTCCTCGCCCGAAATACCTACCATGCGTTGCATGTCCTCCGTCGCTTCCTCTTGTATGACGTCAAGAACGTCGTCGGAAGTGACGCGGCCGACTAGTTTGCCGAAATCGTCGACGACTGGAAGGGAGCTGAAATTGTACTTCTGGAACAGGTTGGCGATCTCCTCTTGGTCCGCATTGACGCTGACCGAGCGCACTTCGGTGATCATGACCTTTTGCACGGCTAGTCGGAGATCGCGAAAGAGCAAATCGCGTAGGCGCAGTACTCCCTTCAAACGTTCGGAATCGTCGATGACGTATACGTAGATGGCGCTTACATCCTCTTGGTCTTCGTCCTCGTCCTTGCGGATGGCTTCTCTTGCCTGAGCGAGCGTTAGGGATTCGTCGATCGCGTGGACCTCTTTCTGCATGATGCCCCCCGCGGAATCCTCGGGATATTCCATCAAGTCGGAGATCTCTTCGAACTCCTCCTCGGGCAGCTGCTCCATGATGTTCTGAAGGCGCTCTGGAGAGACGTCCCCCAAGGCGTCTGCCGCTTCATCCGAGAGCATTTCAGGGATAATCTCGGTTACACGCTCGAGCCGCATCTTCTCCATGAGTTCCGTTTGGAGCTCTTGAGGCAGTTCAGGAATGACGTCGGCGGTGGTTTCGTCGCTAAGCGAGCGGAACACTTCGCGGATTTCATCCAGGCCCAAGCCTTCGACCTCAGCGGCAATGTCGCTGGGATGCATCTCCACCAAGCGGGCGATCCTTCTGGATTGAGCCTCGGAATCGGTCGAAACTGGCTGTTCCCGTTCCTGCATGGGAGTAGTACTAGGGGTTCCGGTACGCGCTTCAAGCCGCCTGCGCTACAATTTGGACATTTTTGTCCGAATCCAACAATGGGTATGCGAAGGGAAAAGCGAGCGAACGAAGGCAGGCTTGCTTGCGGCAAGCCAATGGAATTGCATCGCCGAGTGCCAATTATTGAAGCATCGTCCTATCGTTCGCCATGGTACTGCTGGGGAGCTCACTGGCAGACGGTTCTGCCGAATGTCACCAGACGAAGAATACGAGTGGCCTACCAGCGAGAACGCTTCGAGCTAAGCGATGGCGACTTCGTCGATCTCGATTGGGTCGATTCGCCTCGTGGAGAGGCGGTCCGGCGATGCTGTTTGGTTATGCATGGGTTGGAAGGCCATAGCCAGGCCCCCTATATGAAAGCGTTCGCGCGCAGTTTCAGTCGAGCTGGGTATGCGGTTGGGGCGCTGAATTTGAGAGGGTGCAGTGGCGAACCGAATCGACTGAAGCGCTTTTATCACAGTGGCGATACGCAGCCTTTGTTCGAAGTCGCGGAAACGTTAGCGAAACGATTCGATGCGATTTATCTCGTTGGATTCAGCTTGGGCGGGAATATCGCCCTGAAGTATTTGGGCGAGTTTTCATCGAAGGCGCCGGAAGCTGTGAGAGCAGCGGTTGCCTACAGCGTTCCTTGCGATCTTACCGGGGCTGCTGAGCGACTGGCTTCGGCGGACAATGAATTCTATATGAAGCGGTTCATTCGGATGCTCTGCTCCAAGCTGAGGGAAAAGTCGCAGCTGTATCCGGAATACAAATATGAAAAAGGATGTTCTCGAATGATAACATTCCATGACTTCGATGGCGCTTACACCGCTCCGCTCAATGGATTCGAGGACGCCGCGGACTATTGGACTCAGTGTAGCAGTTTGCGCTATCTAGAGGGAATTGACCGTCCGGCGCTTTTGATAAACGCAGGAAACGACCCCTTCCTATCCGCCAGTTGCTACCCTTACGAGGTAGCTCGCGCTAGCAAGAGATTCTTCTTGGAAGTTCCTCAGTCGGGCGGCCATTGCGGATTTCCCGGTCGGTCCAGGAGAGAAGGCTATTGGCATGAGCGACGAGCGTTGGAGTTCTTCGAATCCGTTTAGATCAGGATTGGAATCGTTTTGAACGGGATTGCGTGACGGGTGTCTAACGCGGCATTGCTTCGCCTCCCTGTCCACTGTCCGAATTCGATCGCGCGAAATCTCGCCTTGACAGAGGACTACGTCTGTAATCTATTGAATCCTACTTTTGTAAGAAATGTCTAAAGCCCCAAGAATTTCGGACGCCGAGTGGGAGGTGATGAAGGTGTTGTGGGATCACGAGCCTATGACTGCGGTCGAGGTCCTCGCCCTATTGCCCCACGAGCAGTGGAAGCAAAAGACGGTAAACACCTTTTTGGCCCGATTGGAGACCAAAGGCGTCATCGCTTCCAAACGCGAGGGTCGAGCCAATGTATACCATTCGCTTCTTAGCGAGAGCGAGTGTCGCCGCATGGAAGGAAGCCAATTCCTCTCCAAAGTGTTTCGCGGCGAAGTAGCGCCTATGATGCTGCACTTCCTCGAAAACGAGGACTTGTCGGCGAGCGACATAGACGAATTGAAGCGTTTATTGGACGAGAAGTGCAAGTAGCGTGGCGGATCTATTTTGGGCATATTGGGATGCGACGATTCGATTCGCTCTCCTGGCGGCGCTGCTTCTCGCGTTGACGCCGTTGCTTAAGCGGATGGTCTCGCCGCGGCTGCTTTGCTGGGCGTGGGCGATTCTCCTGCTGCGTCTCGCCTTGCCGTTTTCCCTGCCGTTTAGCGGAAGCATCTTCAATGCGCACGAAAAGCTGCAGCCTTCGACGTGGACGGAGACTATTCGACGCGGCGTCGTTAATGCTGGTATTGGAGAAACCATAATTCCCTCGCTCAGAGACGAGGATCAGAAGGTGATTGCCTCTCGGATCCCGATTTCTTGGGAAACGGCGCTCATGGTAATCTGGATTCTCGGAGTCGGGGTTATGACTCTGCGATTGCTCAAGAACGTCTCGGAGCTTTCGCGCTTCTTCTCCAAGGCGAATCGCTATGATTCGGGTCCATTGTACGAGCTCTTCAAGGATACGCGCCAGAGAATGGGCGTCTACGCGAACGTGCCCCTGCTCGTTTCTGACGACGTTAAGACGCCGGGCATAGCGGGCGTTTTCAATCCGCGGATCGTCATCCCCAAGAAGTGCGCGGAACAATTGAACGAGCGCGAGCTGCGTTGCGTGTTCATGCATGAGTTGACTCACTATCGCCGCGGCGATCTGTTCCTCCATCACGCGTTGCTCCTGCTTTGCTATCTGCATTGGTACAATCCGCTGGCTTGGCTTGTATTGAAGCAATTCAAGGACGAGATGGAAAAGGCCTGCGATCTGGAGGTCGTGGATAGCGTTTGCGTGAGTTCTGTTCAGGAATATGGATACACGCTTCTGCAGGTACTCCAATTTTCGCGCGGCGCCCACTACTCTCCTGGCGGCGCGCTTTCCTTGCTTGGCAGTCGCAAAACCGGAGCCCTAAAAGAGCGAATCTCCCTGATCGCCGGAAAACGGCGACCCAATGCCTATTTGACCTGCGCGGGTCTTGCAATATCCGGGTCCTCCTTTGTCTTTGCGATGACGGGCGAGATCGATCAGAAGAAAGAAGCGGAGCGGCTCGCAAAATTGACGCGTCTGGCGGGACCTTTTGGGGATGAGCGAATAGACCCGACTGAAGGCGACTCAGAGGAAGCTGAAGGCGTGGCTGATTTCGAACTGACCGAGGACAGTCGCGAATGGACTCGTGTCGTTGACGCTTCCCGTTACGCGGGCAGCCGTTTGCGCGTTCGAGCTCGGGCTCGGTTCGATGCGCGGCTGGGTTCGGTAGAGCTTTGGGCGAATGCGAGCGATGTGAATGGCATCAAGATGGCTGAAGGCGCGCTCGATTTGCATCCATCAACGGAAAGCGGGACCTTTTCCTTCGAAATCGAAATCCCCAAACGGGCAGCAAAACTTAGCTATGGCCTGAGTTTTCGAGGGCTAGGCGAGGCTGAGATTGACGAAATCGAGATCGAGTTAGTCGAAAGCGCGATCGAATCAGCTCATTGATCGGGGCAGAATCGGTCGGACAGGCTTGAGTTATTGGGTTTAGAGGGATTCGACGAACCGAATCAGTTTCTCGCGTTCTTCGGAGGAGAGACGCATGAAAGCGTCCTTGCTGTTTGAAGCTTCCCCGCCGTGCCAAAGAATGGCTTCCTCGATGGAACGAGCGCGCCCGTCATGAAGCAATCGGCTGTGACCATTTACGGTCGGGATGAGCCCGATCCCCCAGAGTGGAGGGGTCCGCCATTCCGATCCGCTGGCTTCGAAATCAGGTCTCCCATCGGCAAGCGCTTCTCCCATGTCGTGGAGGAGCAGGTCGGTGTAGGGGTAGATCGTCTGGGAGGCGAGGGCGGGAATAGAAGCGTCCGAGCGCGTGACGTGCTTCGGCGTATGGCAGCTAGCGCATTGGAGCGATTCGAAAAGGCGAAGACCCTCGCTATACGTTTCGTCGTTTTCAAATCGAGCGATCGGGGGCGCGAGAGCGCCCATGTAGAAAACCGTGTCCTCCAAGTCGCGTGGCGCAAGCTCCGGGTTGCCGCCGCTGGGGAGCCGCGCTGCCGCAGTTTGGGCGAGTGTGTGATTTTCGGTTCGCGTGAGAATCGACGTAATGCCGATGTCGCCTTGAAAAGCGCCCGCCACCTGATCTTGAAGGGTCGCCTTGTTGGCTTTCCATCCAAAGCGGCCGATGACTCGTTTGCCTTCCGAAAGACTCCAAACGCGATTTACCCGTCCGGAAATTCCATCTCGATCTTGATCCTTTGGATCCGCCCTTTCGAGAAGGCGCTTTTCGGGTATGGACTCCAGCAAGCCCAGGCCGAATACGCTCGGCGCAACGCGTGGCGAACTGAGCAGCTCAGGTCCAGGGTCGCCGTAAGCCCAAGTCTCAATTTTGTATGTAGGTTTTTGAATACGATAGATTGTTCCATCAGGGTAGGAGCCTTCTATTTCCTGGTAATCGACCGCAACGCTCGCTTCAGGTTCGAGCGAGGGCAGGGCCCTTACGCTCAATTGGTTGCCGTAAATAGGGTGAGGCAGAGGACCGCCGTTTTCGTTTCTCCCTGGGATACTCAATCGAACGAGCAGACCATTTGATATTTCTCCAGGCTTAGGCGGTTCGCCTCGACCGTCCTTGAAATGGCACGACGAGCATGAGCGGGTGTTGAATAGGGGTCCGAGACCGTCGCGCCCTTGGACGACTGAGGTTACGTTGACCCAATTCGTATTGAAAATCGTATCTCCAGAGAAAAATTGGGCGAGACTCCGCGGATCCAGATTTTCAGCTGGTTGGGCGAAGGCTTCGCGCGAATCGTCGAAGACGGTGGTTTCTCCTCCAGGCATACGAGGATCCGCCCATAGCAGGCCTGCGAGCGCAGCGATCCCGCCGACTGAAAGGGCGGTTTTCATTAACGCCGAACGTTCAATTCCATCGCTTCCTCGGCATCGGAAAGCGTGTAGACGAATTTCCAAAGCGCGGAGATGGCCTCTTGTATCGCTTTGCGCTCGGGACTGTCGTCGGGAGCGACGATGGATTGGTCGAAGGGGGCAGGAATGGCCGCGACCGAATGTTGGGCTCTCAGAAATTGTTCTTTGACGTCGTCGGCGAGTGACTCGTCTGCCGAGGCGATGAGATCTATCATGCCGGGAGCAGCGATGTCGACTTTGCCCGACGCGTTTGTGAAGGTTCCAAAGAGAATGGACTCGAGGCCTTCCATATTCGACACGAGGTCATTGTGAGTGGTGTCGCTAAAACAAGAGTGCTCGTCCTCTTGGGATCCGCTTCGCAGAGCGGCCGCGAGTCGTTCGCTGGCCAGCTCGCGCCCGCCCATCGCGGAAAGGCCGCGCAGAATGCTTCGAATGATGCGAGATGGGCGGCGCAGGAAAAATTCCCCAGGAGCGCCGTCATAGTTGAAAGGGTTCCAGGCATCTGCGACGGCAACTAAGTGGAAGCGTAGCACTTCGGTCGCAGTGACGAGGTAGAGCATGCGTCTATCGGCGTTTGGCGCCGTTGTGAAATCGGTCCAGGGGCGTTGGCCGGGACCGTCTTCGTTGAAGTCCTGCCCCCATAAGAGAAACTCGATCGCATGCCAACCAGTTGCGACGTTCGCCTCTCCGCCGGCTTCGTTGAGCTTTGGCAAAACGACGCTGTTTATCTTCGGATACTGGTCGAGCTGATTGATGATGCCGGTATTGGGATTGTCGCGCGTGTAATCGATGTAGCCCTCGTCTAGCGGCCAGGCGTTGATGAGGATTTCCAATTCCAATTCATCGATCGCGGTTTCGGAAAAGCGAAAGACCTCAGTGCGCCCGTAGACTTTGCGGGCCTTTACCCAAAGGCGTTTCGCCTCGGCGAACGTCTCGGGTCCCGGGTCCTTGCGAAAGGCGTAGATAGCCATATTGAAGCGGACTACTTCGCGCACGGCGTCGGAGTACATTTCCCAAGCCAAATCCGAGTAGTTGGACAAGACTTGGTAGGCGACTTCATTCGAGTAGGGCTGACCTTCCGGGGTGGGCGGAAAGGGCTCGAAGTCGGCTTTCGAGACGAGGGTCGCGCCGCAAGCGGCGATCGTTAGCAGGGCTTTCAGCTTCATACTCGCATCCAATTACGGTGGCATTCTCGATTTTTGGACGCATCAGGCAACGGAAAACGCCTGGCAGGGCTTTTCTCGCAAACATAGTTTGCTGGTTTAAAGCGAGATTGCGCGAGCGGCGAGCCGGCAAGAGTGGCTCAGGTCTCCGTTACTGCTAGGATGGGATCGGCCAGTTCATCGTTTAGAATGCCCGCTTTGATCAATGCCTTCACGTGATTTTCCAGCGCCTTTCGCTTTGTTTGTTGGAGCTGCTTTAAAAGCGAATTGGCTTGGCCTTTATTCAGGATGCCTTCTTCGAGCAAGCCTTGGACCCATTCTTCGGGAGAGATGGGTTCTTCGATGGGGCAAGGGTCGCCGATTAGGGCGAAGATATCAGGACCTCCGGGGTAGTAGGCATTCCCGCCGTCGAGGATGAAGTAGTCGAAATTCACGTTTGGATCGGTCGCTCGGATATCGAATAGCAAATGCAATCTGCAAAATCGTTCCAGGGAAGGGTTGTCCATTATGTAAATGCCGTCGACGACCGCTAAGCTAGACAAGCCATCCAGCTCGATGAGGGAGTTGTTGCTGTTGATGAAAACGTACCCTGCATCGGTTAGATTGAGCAACCCAAGTGTATCCGACAGTTGGGGATTGAATTTTATTGTCAGGTTGCCGCCGATGGACTCGAGCTTGGAAAGTCCATCGAGATTGACGATGGGGTCGGTCGTTCCTCCTTGAGTTGCGATGACGACATCGCCCGTCACTTCTGTGATGACGGACGCATTGTCGATGTCCGACTGAGTTACGAGCGTTAGTTTCCCGTAGTGGATATTTGGATAGACTGAGGCAATTGCTATTGCCGAAAGTCCAATTGCGATGAGCATGCGTAGTTTGGAGGCGAGAGAAGTTTTCATAATAGATCGAACAATGGTTCGCTACAATTATCGGTTCTGGGCCTTGCTCGAGTCTAGGCGATGGGATCGTGATTCGGTTAATGATTCGTCAAATATCGCGCACTGCATTTTGCGATAGGCTGAGGCATTCATCTGCCCCTAGGGAATGCTGTCGACTCGCCTATAGAGATGTCGCCGATGGAGGGTCCGAATGATGAAATGGGGTGAGGGATTGCCGAACTCGAGATGGCGACTCGGTCATTCTCAAGCCAGTTCTAGCGAATGCTGTTCGAGAATGTTCGTGGATGGCAACTATTGCTGGAGGGGCTTGTTAATTCGAGGCCGATTTGGTCGATAATAGTGATTACGATGGTACTCAAAGTTGGAGAGAAAATTCACGTTATCCACCGTCAGTTTTACTAGGACGATGCTCGCAGACACTTTGTTGGCGAAGTAGTCGCGTTCGACGGCGTTCTCGCTCGCGTGGATGGCTACCTTTTCGCGATGGATCGCCCGACTAACCAATTCATGAAGCGCGACAATCCTCGCACTCGGATCATATCCATGAATTCGGATAGCAACCTGGTGAATGTTTTGCCCAGGGATGCGAAAATCGAAGCGATCACCTACAATTACAGGGGTCCCGGAGATATCGTCGTGACCGACGGCAGCGATTGGCATCTCGACATAACGCATTTGTAGACCGCGGTTGATGCGCGGGTCTGGACTTGTGGTGGAAAGCGGTCGTTCGGCCCGATTCGGTTAAGCTCGTCCGTCTAGCGGGTTCGGTTTCTCTCGTCTCGATCTCGATTGCGGTCAGGGCGATTTCGTTGTCCTCCACGATTGCGATCGTTGCGATTGCCGCCGCGCCCGCCTCGTTCCATGCGAGGGGCTTGTGAAGGATCGTATTGAGCGTTCTTGGTAGGAAGTTTCGCTCCGACGTCATCGAGATAGGCGAATAGGCGACTGCTCAGCTCTTTGGCTTTTTCGGGATAGCGCTTAGCCAGGTCGCGGCTCTCTTTGAGGTCTTTGCTCAGATCGAAAAGTTGATCCTCACCTGATTCGTAAAAGTGGAGCAGTTTGTAGTCGCCTGAAATGATCGCGGAATGAGGCGTGTCGCCTTGATAGTGGGGGAAGTGGAATACGAGTTCGTCCCGAGGACGGATGACGGGGCGCTCCTCGCCGCGCAGCAAGTGAACGATGCTACCGCCTTCGGTTCCTTTGGGGAGGGGGTCCTCAATTCCCGCGAGCTCGCTGAAGGTGTTGTAGAAATCGTAGCCGACGACCGCTTGATGCGACCAGGAATTCGCTTCGATGCCGGGACCGCGAATGATGAGCGGGACGCGGATGCCGCCTTCGCGTACGTCGCCTTTGCCGCCGGCGAGCGGCCGCGACGCCGAACGGCCGCCTCCACCGTTGTCGGACATGTAAATGACGTAGGTAGTGTCGGCGATGCCGAGCTGATCGATCGTTTCGAGCAGTAAGCCAACGCCTTCGTCGAGATTCTCAGCGATGGCAGCCCGACCTATCGATTTCTCGTTTCCACGGGTGATGATTTTCTCGTACTTTTCGCGTGTGTCGGGTCGCGCGTTTTCTGGGTAGTGGAGCGCGTGATACGACATTTGGATGAAAAACGGCTTTTCTGCTTTGGCGCTTTTCTCCATGAACGCTGCTGCGCGTTTTCCCATGCCGAAGATGTCGACGGGGTTGTCTCCTTTGTGAGGAGCGGCATCGCCGTTGCTGGTTTCGCCGTCGCTTTCGTGGTATCCATGTTGTTCAGGACCTCCGCCCATGATGTGCCACTTGCCGTAGTGGGCCGTGGAATACCCAGCGGACTGAAGGCGTTCGCCGATGGTGACTTCGTCGCTTGAGATATTTCGAATATTGGTCGGGGGAACTAGGGGGTAGTTGTCGGCAGCCGTATAGGGCCGCGATGCCTTGGTCCAGTGCAGCTGAGCGGGACTCTTGCCGGTTTGCAGGCTGATGCGAGTCGGGGCGCAAACGGGGGCGGGGGCATAAGCCTGGCTGAAACGCTTGCCTTGCTCGGCCAGCTTCTCGAGGTTGGGCGTTTCGATGTGGGGACTTTTAGCGCCAGGAAAGTCTGGATGCATTTGGACGGAGGTTTCGGTCCAATCCTGGTCGTCTGATAGCAGAAACACGATATTCGGTTGGCTCGCCGATAGCAGGGGAGCGGCGAGTGTAAAAGCTAAAATGGAGAGGTATTTCATGTTGGGGTTTGGGATAAGCGTTTTCAATGACACCTGCGAAGGGCTGTGAATCGGGGCGCGTTATTGAAGCCTACTTTCTCTGGTTGCGCTTGTCTTTAGATTGTTGGTTTTTTCCTCGATTGTCGCCTCCTCGACCGCCGCCTTCTTTTCCTCGGTTTTCGCGTCCGCGAATGGGGCGGGCGTTGGGATCGTAGGCGGGATTTTTCATGGTTGGTCGGGGCGCTCCGGTGGCTTCGTGCCAGGCGAGCAGTTCAGCGTGAAGCGCTGCTGCGGTCTCTGGCTCTTGCTTCGCGATGTTCTTTCGTTCTCCGATGTCTTGTTTGAGATCGAATAGGGCGACGCTTCGGTCTTCAAAGTATTCGATTAGCTTGTATTTGCCTTTGCGCATCGCGCTGGAGGGGGCTCCGTTGCCGATGTAGCTGGGAAAATGCCAGAAGAGCGCTCCGCGTATAGGTTCATCGCCACCGGTGAGAAGCTCAGCGAAGCTTTGACCGTCTAGGATATGGTCCTTGGGTTGGGGCAGTCCGGCGAGCTCTAGCAGCGTCGGATAGATGTCCATGCTGAGGAATGGCGTGTCGCTGGTATAGGATTCGCGAATACCCGCGCCCCAGACGGCGGCGGGAACGCGGATGCCGCCTTCGAAGAGAGAGCCCTTGCCTCCATTGAGCGGCGCGGCATTGCGTCGGTCGCCTCCATTGTCGGAAGTGTAGAAGACAACCGTATCATCATCCAATTCCAATGACTCGAGAGCCGCTTGCAGGCGACCGATGTTTTGGTCGACCGCTTCTACGGTAGCGGCGTATTCAGGATTTACTGATGTTTTGCTGCGGGCTGCTCTTTTCCGATACTTCTCGATGAGATCAGGCTTTGGCTCGAACGGGTGATGGACCGCATGATAGGCCAGATAGAGGAAGAAGGGCTTTGTTTTGTTCTTTTCTATGAAGCGAATGCCTTCGCTGGTGAAGGCATCGGTCAAGTACTCGCCGCGATCGTTTAGGTAGGCATCCTTCTCGAAACCGAGATCGCGGGGTTGCTTAAAATCGTCGAAGCCTTGACCGGTTGGCGTTTCGGGGCCGGAGCGTCCGCGTCCGAGATTCCACATGCCGTACATTGCGGTGGCGTATCCTCCGTCCTTGAGCGCTTCGGCAATAGTGTAGGATTCGGTGGCGAGGGCCGCATTGCTGTGGGCAGCCACGACCTTATGGTGGGGGAGTCCAGGTTCGTGCCGAGCGTCGACTACGGTGAAAACGCCGTGGCGTGGCGTGTACTGGCCTGATATGAGGCAGGCTCGAGTCGGGGCGCAGTTGGGGGCGCTGGCGTAGCCTTGACTGAAAATGACGCCTTGCTGCGCGAGTTCGTCCGTTATTGGCGTATCGATGAAGTCGCTACCGGAGAATCCCATGTCGCGCCAGCCCATGTCGTCGATAAGGACAACGACGAAGTTGGGTTTCGCGGGGGCGAAGATGGGCGCGATTAGTAGCGCGAGTGTTGGGATGAATTTACGCATGGTTGGGTTCTATTTTCGCTTTTTCTGTCCTTGGCGGTCGTACATGCGGAGGAATGAATCGGAGAGTTCTTTGGAGGAGATTTTCGTGTCGCTGTTTTTATCGAGTTCGTCGAAGTGTCCTTTAACGAAACCGGCCATGGGGAGTCGATTGCCGCGAGCTTGGGATTCTTCCTTGGAAATGGATTTGTCTGAATTCGTATCCAGCGTTTGGAGCGTCTTGGTGATTTCGGCGATGAGTTCGGGTCGACTGACCGAGCCGTCTTTGTCGGCATCGAGTTCGGCTGCGTGGGCTTCGATCCAGGGTTTTCGATTGGGGTCATCGGGATCGGGGCCTTTGCGAGGCCGTTGACTCGCGTTGGCTGTTGAATTCGGTCGATCGGTTTGAGAGTCGCGTTCTGAGTTCTCGGCTCGCGGGCGTTCTCGATTGCCGCGCGGACGCTGATCTTGGCGATCGCGGTTTCGTCCGTTTTCTCGCTCCTCGCGTCCGCTACCTCGAACGGACTTCCCGTCATAGGTTTCAGTTGTTGAATTGCCTTGAGCGTCGACAAAATCGAATCGGACGCTGCCGTTGTCGAGAAGCGTGTAGTTTACGAAATGGGATTTCAGATTGAGGGTGTATTCGATGGAGTAGCTGTTTTCGCTTGGATGTTCCCATCCGATGATCTCGGCTCCGCGCAGAGGTCGGGTGTAGGCGCGTACTCCCTTGGCTCTGGGTTGGGGATGAACCTGCCCGTCGCGGTTTTCCACTTCGCCGTGAAAGCCGCCATTTAGATAGGGATAGGTTTTGGTGGCATGGTAATGATAGTCGCCGTCGGGACCGATGTGACCGTTGAACGCGTCGAGCTCTCCCACTTGCGAACCATCGGGCTCGTTGAGGCCATAGATTGAATAGCCGTCTAGGGCGTAGGCAATCGGAAGCGATTCGCCGAGCGTTTCTTGGAGGTGAAGGGGCGCGATGTGGTAGTGGTAGTCGTCGGCTCGGCCCGAGTGGCCACCGTATTCGTCTAGCTCTCCGGCGAGGAAGGTATCGGTTTTGCCGTCGTTTTTGATCGGATTGAAAATGGGAACGCCGTTGGCTGCTAGGGCAATGGCGCCGCGGAAGAAATTGCTTTTGGCCGAGAGCGGGTTGGCGGCCGGCTTGGGGGCGAGGGGAATGCGCCAGGCGTTGTCGCCGGTGTAGGGTTGTGGAAGGGGAACTTGCTGCTGCCAGGCCGTTATGCCGACCATCATCGGGTGTTCAGGCATGCTGCTGGATTCGACGTAGAGGAATTGGCGGTCCCAGCGGGTCGAGACGAGGGGAGCAAATGCATCGAAGCTCGTTGCGGCGATAGGTCGACTCAAGGTGGAGGACGTCTCGCTCGGATTTGCCTTCGCGACGAGGAGAACATTAGACGGAGCGGAGTGGTCGTGATGAAACGAAGAGTCGTCTTCGCCGACTGGGTGGGCAGCGATTCGCGGGATCGCGATTAGCCCAATCGCGAGAGCGGAGAGGTAGAAGCGTTTCATAAACTAATTGTACATTGTTTCTAGACAGATTGGCGGGCGCAAAGGAATAGCTCCGCTTTGCGCCCGCGCTGACTGATCAACAAAATTTCGAAATTTCGAATTCGTCTAAGAGTATATGCTAGAAAGATTAAGATCGTTCTGTTCGAAAAATTAAATTTTATTAATAATCCGGAATTCAGTAGCGAATAGGCGAGGACGAGAGTTGGTTGTTTAACTGGCGATGAAGGTTTTGGTGGTTGAAGATGATGCGAAATTGTCGGGCTTTATCCGAAATGGATTGGAGGCAGAAGGATTCGTAGTCGATTTGTGTACGGATGGTGACGCTGGCTATGCTCTGGCGACTACTCGGGAGTATGATGCGATGGTCCTGGACATTATGTTGCCGGGAAGGGATGGGTTGAGCATTCTGCGCAATTTGCGGGAGAAACGTATCGAAGTGCCGGTGATCGTATTGACGGCTCGTGGAAGTTTGAACGAGCGATTGGACGGACTGAAATTGGGAGCGGATGATTATATGATGAAGCCTTTCTTCGTGGAAGAGCTGGCGGCCCGATTGAATGTCGTGTGTAGGCGCCGCAGCGGGGATTCCCGGTCGATCCTATCGATTGGAGCGGTTAGTCTGAATTTGATGACCCGCGAGGTGAATGTCGATGGTCGGCCGATCGAGCTAACGGCCCGAGAGTTCGCTTTGCTTTCCTATTTCATGCGTTCCCCAGGTCGCGCATTTTCCCGCGCTCAAATATGCGAGCATGTATGGAACTATCATTTCGATCCAGGAACTAATGTAGTAGATGTTTACATACAAAAGCTCAGAAAAAAGCTAGGAAATGAGCCTGAGGCTCGAATTATCGAGACGGTCAGAGGAGTCGGGTATCGTGCAAGAAAAGAGGCGCCCATTGAATAAACGGATAGAGGTATCGTTTCGGGCGAAAATGGCCTTGATGGCCGGAGCTGTGACGGGCGTCATTGTTCTTGTCGCCTGCTATTCGCTGTGGGGTTTGACCTATCGGTTCAATCTAGATGGATTGGACAGATATACCTTGGATTTGGCGCAGGCTAATCTTCAGCGTGTGCAAGGGCGATCGCACTGGCAGCGCTTGGATGAGTCCCTGTCATTCGTTTCTGGAGACGATAGCGAATCGCCCAGTTATCGGATTTGGATGGAGCAACGGGGGCGAGTCGATTACATATCCGAGCAGTGGCCTAGTGAAATAGACCCGAGACAGTGGTTCGTGAACTGGAAGGACCGAGGCCGAATGGCAGATGCGCCGCGCATTCCCGATCGTGGAACCCGAATCAGCGAAGCGAATCCGGCCTTGCCCTTGGTTGGCGCCTCCTTCTACGACGCCTATTCAGACGGCGTCAAATGGCGGGTTGGGGTGTTCGATAATTTCTATGGGAACTTAGCGATCGCAGTAGATGTGGCATCCTTCGATGCGCGCCTTGATCGATTGAGGCGGAGTTTTTATCTGGTCGTTCCTATCGCCTTGGTTGTGGCGTTTATCAGCGCTTGGCTCGTTGCGACGCGATCGCTGCGTCCGGTCGAGCGATTGACGAAAGCGGTCGAGGGACTTTCGCCGGAGGGGTTAGGCAGGCGGATCGAACGAGTAGGGCATGAAAAGGAGTTCAGACGATTGGTTGAAATGTTCAACGAGATGATGGGGCGTCTGGAAAAGTCCTTCGATCTGGCTCGACGTTTTAGCGCGGACGCCTCGCATGAACTCAAGACGCCACTAGCGCGACTTCAGCTTGAGCTGGAGTCTGCATTGAAAGCTTCGGAGCCCGAGTCGCAGGCGCAGATAACTTATTCAAACCTATTGGATGAAATGGGTAGACTCAGAGGCATTGTCGAAAAGTTGACCCTGCTTTCTTCTTCGGATGCAGGAAAGCTGGAGCTCAGTCTCGATGATGTGAATCTAAGCGAAGCGCTCGAAAGCGTGATAGAGGATTGCGAGGCGATGGAAGCAAGCCAGCGGTTCGAGTTGTCGATCGCTCCGCAGATTTATGTTCGAGCGGATGCCGTCTTGCTGGAACAGGCGTTGCAGAACGTCTGCGGCAATGCGCTCAAGTACGGAAAAAGGGGAGGGATTGTTCGGATTACTCTTCGAAAGATCGAAGGAAGAGTTGTAGTGGAGGTGGGCAATGAAGGCAACGCGATACCCCATGAGAAATGGGAGCGGTTGTTTGAACGCTTTTACCGAAGGGATCTTTCTCGAAGCGAGCGGGTAGGTGGAGTGGGCTTGGGCCTTAGCCTGTCTCGAGAAATCGTTCGGGCCCATGGAGGCGATTTGAAGCTCGTTCGATCGGACGGCGTTTGGACGGTATTCGAACTGAGCCTTTGAGAGTTCTGGGTAAAAAATTGTTGGACGCAGAGGAATTGCTCCGCTCCGCGTCCGCGCTGACTGATCAACAAAATGCGTTACGCGGAGCAGGTCGAAACCTGTCCGCTTCGTTATTGTACGATGAGAAAACGTGAAATGGATTCATTGAATTGCCTTCTTTGCGTGCGTTTTTTTGAGGAACGCGCGAAAAAGGCTAAATGCGGTCTTCGAATGCGAATATTCGTCCATGCAAAATCCTTTTACGTAGGTTTGTGGCGGGTTGTTTGATCGTATCGTCTTGGGTTGGGGCGTTGATCGCTGCCGATCGCCCGAAAAGCGAAGCGAGGGTCCTTTTTCTGGGCAATAGCGTCTTCAATTATAGGGGAGGCGTATGCCAGTCGTTCGAGGGATTCTGCAGGGAAGCCGGATTGAAGTGGGATGCGGTTAGCCAGTGGACTGAGCCGGAAAACGTCCATGGAATAGAATTTTTGAACTACGGACGCATTCCCTTGAGTCTGCCGGAAGTGGCGGGAGATGAACGGATCCATTCGCTAATTCGGAAAGGGAACTTCGACTACGTGGTTCTCGAAGCGCGGCGGCCTGGCTATTTGGTTCCGGAATGGGTTGGGAGGCCCGAGGCCCTGAAACTTGGAGAGCATATTCCATATGAACGAAACTTAGCTTCTCTGAAGTCGTTGCATCGAACGATTGCCGGATCGGGAGCTCAAACTATTTTGTATCAGCACCCTGGGCACCATCGTTTGGAAGGCTGGAAACTTCCGGTAGCGCGAATATACGAGCGGTTTCAAAAGGATTTGGAAGGCGTCGAGATTGGCGGTAGAACCCACTCCGTTCTTCTCGTTCCGGCGAGCTTTCTTTGGCTCGATGCTCGGAAGCGATTCGATTTGGAGGAGTGGTACTCGGATTCGAATCACGGGACAGCGCTGGCCAGGTATGCGAGCGCGTGTTTGCTTTTCACTTACATAACGAAGCGAGATCCAAGGTCTGTTTCCTATCGTGAATTGCCGCGTTCGTGGACGGCTTCGTCTGGTTCGAAAACGAGCCTAGCGCCTCGAGAAGCGGCGGATTGGATCAAGCATCGGGCTTGGTTCTACTTTACCAGCGAGTAAGCGTCTTTCGTTTTCGATCGGGTGGGTGATCCCTTTCGTTCCGAAATGACGCGCTAAGGTATATGCGCTTAATCCAATTGTGGATTCACAAGCGATCGTTGCTAACCTCTAAAACCGTTGTCCGATGAAGCTTTTATTACGTTCTCGCGTTGGTCGATTGACTGATGGAACCCCTTTCTCGAAGGTCAAGGCGCTCTTCGTTTCAATTGCCTTGCTTTCATTGCTATTCGCTTGTCGACCTGAGAGCTCTAGCGAGTTCGATATGGTTCGAAAAGAAGCCTTCGAGGGTGACGCCAATGCTCAACATCGGCTGGGTATGTTGTATTATTACGGTCATGGAGCGAAACAGGATTACGAATCTGCATTGCGGTGGTATACGGCATCTGCGGAGGGCGGGATTGCGGGAGCGCAGTATGATCTCGCAGAGATGTATCGGCTCGGATTTGGAGTGGAGGCTGATCTTTTAGCGGCTGAGTTCTGGTATGCCAAGGCGGTGGAACAGGGGCACTTCGGCGCGAAAATCTTTGTGGACTATCTCCAGAGTGACTCCGAGGGCGATGGGAGTACGTAAGTCGGCCAACTTGTCGAGCTCCTCGCTACGATTGGCAAATCAAACGTAAGCTTTCCGCTTCATGGAATGGGGCTTAACAGCTTGATCGCTCACGACTGTTAGTTGGTCCCTTTTCATCATTATGGTCGAACGTGATCCTTTTTGGTTCGAGAGTGCGCGTTGATTAGCGGGATTGGTTTCAATCTCGCTGACTCGCCCATTTTAAAGAGATTATCCGATGGCTTTACCGATACCTGTCCTTTCCATATTGTTCGTAGCCATTTGCTTTCAAGGGCATTCCTCCAAATTCGATGGGTCGCATCCAAGCGATGACGCTTTTGTCGCCTTGTCGGGCAAGCTGGTCTCTAGCAGCGATTCCGAATTTGTCCGAACCGATTGGCTGATTTTCGCAGTGGAAGAACAAGTGGTTGTCAGTCTAGCCAATGGGCGGAAGGTAAACCGGAGGTTCAAGTCGGCTAACGCCGATTGCGTTGAGCTATTCGACGCAAGAAAACGTGTTCATGTGATTCCGTGGGGAGAAATCCGCTCGATCCGGAGTAAGAAGCGAGGGATGGGAAATAGCGAAGGTCGGAAGGGCAGACCCCGATTAGGCGAAGCAGGAATGGCTGTAGGGGAGATAATTGGAGTTAGCGTTGGGGTGATGCTAGTAGGTGGAGTGGCCGTGCTGAGCGTTTTATATATCTATTAGCTCCCTGATTCAAAAAGTAGGAGCTCTGGGTTGGTTTTAGCATCCAGGATGCTTGTGGAGGTGGCGGGAATTGTTCCGAGCGCAGCGACAAGACCGGGCCGCGGAGCGGAACCGGACCACCGAAGGTGAGATGGACAGAGCCGGAATCAGTTTCGGAATACGAAATTGGTGGAGGTGGCGGGAATTGAACCCGCGTCCCCTAAGCCTTCACATAAGGCGTCTACATGCTTGTTCTCGTTTTTGATCTCGCTGTCCTAGCCGCGACGAAACCGCGCTGCTTGGGTCAGCCAGCCCGCTGATGAAGTACGGCGTGGGCGCAACAGACAGCCGCCTACGCTATGCTCGCTAGTCGTCGCTCCTTCTGCCTAGCGAGTATCGGCAGGGGAACGTAGCTGAACTTTATGCAGCTAGAGGCATTTCTTCATGTGTGCCATTTATTGGTGTGATGGATATTTTATCGAGGCCAACCATCATCCTCGGCATGCAGCCAGACGCTCCAACTTAAGGTCGAATCCAGAACACCCCCTTATGCCTAAGGCTGAAGGAATAAGGCTGAAGGATGAATTCCAACCATGCCTAATTCGGAATCGATTTGTCGGTTGCTGTAGCAGCATTGACGGACAAATCAAAGAACAGGGAGGGGGTTATGGGAGAATCGTCTGAGGAAATCAAGATTGAAAGATGGGGGAGCGACTCTCTAGTCTAGGATTATGTCGCTCTCGCTTTTCCCGTATTTAGCTGTCGATGTTGGTTCTTGGTTCGCACGAATGTGGGAGGACTACCTCCTGCCTTGGTGGGAGTCGTTCCGGCAAGTGTTCGTGGGGCCGGATTTGGTTATTCAATTGGGCAGCATTGTCGGAGCCGTATTGATTGCGTGGATAGTCTCCGCTGGGTTGCGTCCCCTATTTAGAAAGGTGACCAATGCGATCGAAGAGCGTGATGATTGGATAGAGGATACGGTCGACTGGGTAAGCGACAATCTGTACCGCGTTTTGCTAGTGGCCATGCTGTGGTCGATCTCGATGTATCTCGATACCAATGAATTCGCGTTCGAGCAGAACGCCAATGCCGATGCTGATGCAGCGGCGGCGGTCGAGGTCGTTGAAGAGCCAGAAAGCGAAAGTCCTGAATCGAGCTCGAAAAACTATATACTCGTGCGGGCGATGGCGAGTCTCGCTACGCTTTGGCTCGTTTCTGGAGCGCTGCCGAGGGGCATTAAAAGCCAGGTCTATTACAAGACGTTGTTCTTTGTGCTGGCTATGATCCTGATTCTGAATCTGCTGGGGGTTTGGACGGTGATTCGCGATGGGCTGGATAGAATCGATCTCTTTCCTATTTCCGACTCGGAAGGAGGCGAGTCTCGAGTCACTGTCTTCACGCTGCTTAAAGGAGTAGTTGTAATATCACTACTAATACCATTTATGCGTTGGCTGATGCGCACTTCTGAATCGCGCGTTCAGAAAATGGGGGGAATGTCGCCCGCCTTTCAAGTGCTCGTTGTCAAAATGCTCAAGGTCGTTCTCGTAGTCGTCGCGATTCTATTCGCCATCAGCTCCACGGGCATCGATCTCACCGCCTTTGCGGTCTTGGGCGGCGCGGTTGGCCTTGGTCTTGGTTTCGGTTTCCAAAAGGTCATTTCCAATCTGATCAGCGGAGTCATTCTATTGGGAGACAAGTCGATTAAGCCAGGAGACGTGATCGAGGTAGACCAGACCTATGGTTGGATCAATACGCTTGGGGCTCGTTATACTTCGGTAATTACGAGAGACGGCACGGAGCATTTGATCCCCAACGAAATGATGATCACCGAAAAGGTGGTCAATTGGTCGTTCACCGATGACAAGGTGCGCGTGAAAATTCCCTTTGGCGTTTCCTATACTTCAGACATCCATAAGGCGATGGACTTGGCTCTGCAGGCAGCGCGGGAGGATGATAGGATATTGAAGGAGCCCGCAGCTGCAGTACGGTTGACGGAGTATGGGGACAACTCAGTGAACTTCGAAATGCGAGCGTGGATATTGGATCCGACAGGCGGATTGGGAAATATCCGTAGCGCTTTCTACATACGGATATGGGACCTGTTCAAGGAAAACGGGATCGAGTTTCCCTTCCCTCAACGCGATGTGCACATCAAGGAGCTGCCGCCAGTCGACGTGCGAGTGGACAAAGAAGGGTAGGACAATCGCGTCCTCGCGATGCCCTGGTTCAACGGAGCGGGGCGGCCACTGAACGATGTAATCGTTCTGCGGCAAGACGTAGCAGTAGCCGCTCGAAGATCGGCCGCTGCCGGAATCAAAAAGGAGGATCAGTACGATCCTCCTTTGCTACTGAAATTGAACGGAAGCTAAGCTTACGGGAGTAGGTCGCTGACCATGCTTTTCTCTTCGGCGAGCTCGGCTTCGGTCGCCTTGATCTTCTCTTGGCTGAATTCGTTCACTTCAAGGCCTTCGATAATGCTCAAATTTTGGCCGTCGCTCTTCATCGGATACGAGTAGATCAAGCCCGGCTCGATGCCGTATTCTCCATTCGAACGCACAGCCACGCTGAAGCAGTCGCCTTCGGCAGTCGGCGTGATAATCGAGCGCACCGCGTCGATGGCAGCATTGGCGGCGGAAGCTGCGGAAGAAAGTCCGCGCGCCTTGATGATGGCTGCGCCGCGTTGCTGGACGGTCGGAATGAAATCGTCCTTGAACCACGCTTCGTCGGTGATGACTTCGGGAACGGATTTGCCGTCGATCGTCGCG
>Ga0066825_10000100_pt1 | contig 31147 bp, 21 predicted proteins | sample ETNtaG_6_FD_65608 | JGI IMG/M metagenome (GOLD analysis project Ga0066825, IMG submission 65608) | Marine microbial and viral communities from oxygen minimum zone, Eastern Pacific Ocean - ETNP201306SV45 | ecosystem: Environmental > Aquatic > Marine > Oceanic | place: Pacific Ocean: Eastern...
CTTCCCCCTAAGCCCGTGATTCATTCCCTCAATTTCCTCGGCCCTCGGATAACAGCCTTAGCAATCCTTGCTATCTCGGCAACTGTCCTTCCGATCCATATCCAAGCGAGCGAACCACCGATTCCACGCGAACGCCAGCGAATCACCGAACAGATGAAACGCTCCGTCGAAGCGAAGGTCCAAGAACGAATCGCGAAGTCGAAAACGACCGTCGCGAACGAGGGCGATACGATCGAGCTAGATCCCATAACGATCATTCCCATGGATCGCTATTTCGTTTTCGACCATGAAAAGAAACGCATCGTGGAACGGAAGTTCACCTGGAAGGACGGTGGCGCGTTTTATCGACGCGACGGCGACAAGGCCACTGTGGAATGGATGATCCAATACGACCCGAGGCTGAACAAAGTCCGACTGTTCAACATTTCGTTCTAGCGACAGCAAACTGCAGACCGTCCTTTTCGCCCTATCTCGACGGCTTAGCTCGATCGCGTTTTATCGTTGATTTTCCTTCCTGGGCACCTACGTTGCCGCCCATTGACAGCCTCGTGGTGTAATGGTAGCACTAAGGATTCTGGTTCCTTCTGTCGGGGTTCGAGTCCCTGCGAGGCTGCCAAGACGAGCTGGGACGAGAAGCCCGAAGGGGGTTTGACGAAGGGAGAAACGGGACCGGAGATGGGCAATGCGTCAGCATTGGGACGCAGTCCTGAGCGAAGCGAATCAATCCCTGCGAGGCTGCCAAGACGAGCTGGGACGAGAAGCCCGAAGGGGTTTGACGAAGAAAGCCGCTGCGAAGGAGATAGGGCACCCCAGCGCGAGGACACAGTCCTGAATGCGCCGAGGCAACGAGCGCGCCCCATTAGGGAGCAGATGCTTAGCGTTTTGATAACAAGCGTGTTACGCATTCTATAAACGAAGAGGAGTTCTGTCGATCCATGACCGCAGCACGGTTTTCACTTCAACCGAACCTGCCTCAGGCGTGACAGTCTACCCTTTTAATTAACTATCAAAAGCATGGGTAAAAATACCCAGAGTCCTAAATATCTTGCCTAGCTGCAATTCAACGAGGCAGTCTCACTCACGATGGGCTGCAAGCGTTGATGGAAAACGAGGAATAGGACTATCTAGAGGGAATTCGCGCTGCAGAAGCATACGTCGACCTACTCCTAGACAATGCGGCGGATGCCATCATTACCTCAGGCGCTGATTCGGTAATCAAGAGCTTCAATTCTGCGGCCTGTCGCATATTCGGATACGAGCCAGAACAAGTCATCGGACAGCGCCTCGAGATGCTAATGCCAGACAAGGAAGCGCGGCATCACCATCAATACGTCGACCATCACTTGGATGGAGGAAAGCCCAAGATTATAGGCATTGGACGCGAACTGCTCGCCAAGCACAGCGATGGCAGGATTTTCCCGATTTACTTATCGATCGCCAAAATGACCTTCGAAGGCGAGATCCGTTTCGTAGGCATTATTCGCGACATGACGGAACCGCGCACCGCCGAAGCCGAGCAAAAGCTGCTCAGCGAGAAGCTCGCCGCCCACAACGCCGAACTGGAGCAGTTCGTCTATATCGCCTCCCACGATTTAAAAGAGCCACTGAGAAAGATCGTCGCCTTCGGAGACATGCTCGAGGAAAGCCTTGGACCCGAAATCGAAGACAAACCGCGCCTCTATCTCGAACGCATTACGTCTGCCGCCCATCGCATGCAAACCCTGATAGACGCCCTTTTGAATCTATCGCGCGTGCACACTCGAAGCCAAGAACTCGAGGAAGTGGATTTGAACAAACTGCTTTCCGAAGTCATCATGGATCTAGAGCTCCGGATTCGCGAAACCGAGGCTGAGATCACTTATGACGATCTGCCTAAGCTACGGGCCGACCCTAGCCAAATGCGGCAGGTCTTCCAAAATCTCATCCTCAATTCCATTAAATTTCAAGCTCCCGGAAATAAGCCCATAATAGCGATTTCGAGCGAGCAAAAGGTCGACCGCCTTACCTACGGCTGGGGGATCAGCTACGAAATTACCGTAAAGGACAATGGCATCGGCTTCGAAATGACGAACGCCAACAAGATTTTCGAACCCTTTCGCAGACTGTGCGGGCAATCTGAATACCCGGGGAGCGGAATCGGGCTATCAATCGTACGGCGCATTATCCAGCGCCACGGCGGCTCCATAACCGCAACGAGCGCTCCCGAAAAAGGCTCTACCTTCCGCATCGTACTGCCCGAACAACAGGATGTCCAATTAGGAATAACAGATCATGAAAAGTGAAACCGAGGAAATCGTTATATTGATGGCCGACGACGATCTTGACGATCAGTTGCTCACTAAAGAAGCGCTAGCCGCAGCGAAACTGACCAATAATATCTATTTCGTAAATGATGGCGCAGAGCTCTTGGACTTTCTATATCGCCGCGGCAAGTATTCGGACCCTAAGTCCGCTCCTCGGCCCGGATTGATTTTACTGGATCTCAATATGCCCCGAATGGATGGTCGCGAGGCGCTTGAAGTTATCAAAGAAGACAAGGCGCTGAGGAAGATCCCGGTTGTAGTTCTAACAACCTCCAACGCAGAAGAAGACATCGTGAGAACTTATGATCTCGGGGTGAATTCATTCATATCGAAGCCCGTTTCATTCGATCAGCTTACAGCGACAATGAAAGGCCTAGCCCAATACTGGTTCAGTATTGTCAAGTTACCTCGATGACATGAAAAACATCAACATACTCTTGGTGGAGGACGATGAGGAGGATATCTTCATCTTTAAGGAGATTTTGCGTAAAAGCAGTTTCTCGAACTTCACTCTGAAAACCGAGACAAGGGCAGCCGACGCCCTAGAGACTCTCAGCTCGAGCGCATACGATCTAGTGCTTCTCGACTACAATCTGGGTCCGCGAAATGCCCGCGATCTGATAGAGGGCGCCGACTTGCGGGCCAAGCTCATCCCTTTCATTGTATTGACAGGTATTTCCGTCGAAGAAAGAGACGCTGAATCCCTTGAACTGGGAGCCTCCGATTTTATCGAAAAAAGCCAACTCGCGCCCGAGCTGTTGGCGAGATCGATGAGATACGCTCTCAACCATGCGGAACTCCTGCGCGAACAACAGCGACGCGATCAACAGCGCATCGAAATGCTCGAACAGCAAATCAACTCTCAAAAGATGGTTGCCCTAGGCACGCTCGCAAGCGGCGTTGCCCACAATTTCAACAATATCCTCACAGGCATCCTCGCCGCATCGGAATTGCTTTCGCACATGAGCGACAAACAGGCCCAGCCACATGCCGAAACGATTGAATCACTCGTGTTGCGGGGCAAAGGCGTGGTTGCCGATTTGCTCAACTATACGCGAGCGACCGATAAGCAGGAAAGTCAGTGCGATGCGGGCGAAGTAATAGGAGAAGCGTATCGGCTGGTTCGGGCTGGCATGCCCCCATCGATTGAAATGAAGTTGCCGGAATTGCCCGAGAATTGTCATGTCTCAGCGAGCTCAAGCCATCTTCACCAAGTCGTTACCAACCTCTTGATAAACGCATGCCAAGCTGTACAGGAGCGAGGAACAGGATCCGTCTCCCTTGCATTCGACGCCTTGGAGCTGCCGAGCCAAAACCGTGAGTTAAAGCGCTCGACACATCAATGGCTCATGATTGGCAACGTCGAAAACGCTGAAGAGATCCAAAACGGCATCCCCACGGATTCATTAGAGGAAAGGAATTACCAGGTAATCCGCATCGAGGACAGCGCTGGCAGCCTAGACCCTGAAGCCGTTCCTCGTATCCTCGAACCATTCTACACCAGCCGCGGCCTATCGGGCACCGGACTAGGCCTTGCAAGCGTACGCCGCAACATAAAGCAGATGGGAGGCGCCTTGGCGCTCAACATCGACCCAGGTCGTTCAACCGTGTTCGAAATCCTATTGCCATATCCAAAATCGCCAAACACGACCCCTGATGGAAACGGCAATAAAACCGAACTGGCCCCTTCTCAAGGAAGCGCGAGGATATGCCTCATCGACGATGAAGAAATCGTGGGCAGCAACTTCAGTCATCTTTTATCCAGGCGCGGCTTCGAGGTTTCCTATTTCGCAAACCCCCTGCAAGCGCTCGAGCAATTGGAGGCATCTCCAGACCAGTGGGACGTTTTGCTGACCGATGAAAACATGCCGGAATTATCCGGCTTGGAGCTGGCAGAGCGCGTACGCTCGATTCGCGACGACTTGCCGATTATCCTATGGTCGGGCAGACCTTTGGAACAGGACGGTCCTTTAGAAGAAACCGGCATCAGTCGATTCCTGATGAAGCCCATTAGAATACGCGACATAGAGGACGCTATTGAACAGTCGATGGCCAGTAACGCCTCCCAGGGAAGCGAGCGCGAAATGCCAACGGCTAGGCAAACGCTTTCGACAGTCTAAAATCCCCTTGCTGCCTCCGCGCCTTAGGCAACACTGGGCGCTATATGAAGCCAGCGCTCGATCATTTCAATTTCTGCCCTTCGTGCGGCGAGTCCGAGATCGAACGGATCAAGAGCGTCGCCGTTCGCTGCCGCGCTTGCGGTCTTGAATACTTCATGAGCCCCACTGTATCGGCCGCGGCTTTGATCGAGAACGACGAAGGTCGAATACTCGTCGTCAAAAGGGGCAAGAATCCCCGTAAAGGAAAGTTGGGACTGCCTGGCGGATTCGCGGACCCAGGCGAAACCCTTGAAGAAACTCTCCAGCGAGAAACCAAAGAAGAAGTGAACCTCGATCTTGAGTCCTGGTCATTTCTTGGCGGATGGCCCAATCAATACGCCTTCGAATCCGTCATCTACACAGTCGTGGATACCTACTTCATCGCCCAAGCCCGTGACTTCGAATCGATCCGAACCTGCCAAGAAGAGCTGGAAAGCGTTCATTTCGTTTATCCGCGCGAAGTCCATGAAGACGACTGGGCATTCCCTTCGTTGAAAAACGCGATTCGACGCTACCTGGACCTAAAACACACTTCCTAAGTCTACACCAATCGATCCTATGAAACCAAGTCGCCTTCTCTCCGTATTCGCCATCGGCATTGCCGCATCCGCGATCTCTGCCACCGCCGACGATTGGCCCCACTGGCTAGGGCCCAACAGCAACAATGTAGCGGCGCCTTCGCCCAATTTCGATCCCGACCTCGAGAATTGGAAGATCGCTTGGGAACGCGAAATCGGTCTCGGCTACTCCGCCGTCACTATCGTTGACGGGCGAGGCTACTCCATGGGTCACGACGGCAATGCTAACGAAACCATCATTTGTTTTGACGCCAATACTGGACAGGTAATCTGGACGCACAAATACCAAGGGGACCTCATTCCCAAAATGCATGCAGGCGGACCCAATGCGTCGATCACCATCAGTGGCAATAGTCTGTATGCGCTCAGCAAGGACGGGTTGGCCAAGCGACTGAATACCGAAAATGGAAAGGAAGTTTGGGCGACTCGCCTGACAGAGGTTCTGGACATGGAGGTGCCTCGCTGGGGTTTCGCGAGCTCGCCTTACGAATACGGCGACTGGATCCTCCTCAGCGCCGGCAAGACCACCGCTTTGGATAAGATAACGGGCAAACCCGTCTGGACCACACCCGATGCCAACAAGCCTGGCTACGCGACGCCGATTGTCTTTAGCTCGGGCGCCAAGGACTACGTCGCCGCCTTCGATTCCGAAGGCTTCTCCGTCCTGCAAGCCAAAGACGGCAAGGAACTCGCCAGACTTCCCGTAAAAGCGAAATACGATCTAACCGCTGCCACGCCAGTCGTTACAGGCGATGGCAGCAGCATCTTCCTCTCGATCAACACCGGGTCTAAAATGCTCAGTTTCGATGGCAAGAATCTCAACTCGAAATGGGAAGCTCGCGATCTACAGAACTACGCATCGACGAACCCGGTTATCAAAGGAGCCATGTTTGGCATCGATGGGCACGTCAAAACCGTCAAATCCAAACTTTACGCAGTCGACTTCGAAACTGGCGATCTCCACTGGTCCGTTACAGAATTCGGATACGCTTCTATGATAGCCGTTGGCGACACCTTATTGATCATGACCGAGGCAGGGGAATTGGTTACCGCGAAGGCATCGGCCGACAAGTATCAGGAAATTTCCCGTCGCAAACTATTAGAGGGCATTAACTGGACGCACCCCGTCTACGCCAACGACCGCATTTACATCCGTACCGAAGACGGTCGCCTGCTTTGCCTAGAGCGAAGCTAGGAAACAAAGCGCTGAATCACTTCGTCGAGCTTCGACTTGACGATAGGCTTTTCGACAAACTCGTCACAACCCGCTTCAAAGCCCTTGCTTTTATCCGATTCGCTTACCAATGCGCTTTGAATAACGATGGGCACATTCGGTCGAAGACGCTTTATTTCCCTTGTCGCCTCGTAACCATTCACTCCCGGCATTCGAATAACCATTAAAATCATATCGAAGTCGCCACCGTCGCGTACAATCTTAATGGCTTCTTCTCCATCCTGGGCGCGGGTTAAATCGCTTGCCTGACTCCCAATCATCGCTTTCAGGAGGAGGTAATTCGTATCGTTGTCTTCCACCACTAAGGCTCTTAAACGCCGGCTGCTCGCATTCGTGGCGTTTTCCCCGGCGGTAAGCGCATCAGCTTCAAGCGGATCGTCCCGCTTCAAAGCGATTTCGAATCTGAAGACGGATCCTTCACCCATTACCGATTCTGCTGAGAGGGTCCCATCCATAAGTTCGACCAAGCCTTTTGAGATCGCCAATCCCAAACCGACCCCTTCGAACTCTCGAGTGGGGCCATCGTCGACCTGCTCGAAGCGTTCGAAAATTCGCCCTAGGTCTTCTTTATGGATCCCGCGTCCTTGATCGCTTACGGAAAATGCGAACCGATCATTATCCATCGGGAGGGTTTCTATTGTTATCACGCCCTCATCACTGTACTTGATCGCATTTCCTATTAGATTCTCGAAAATTTGGCGAATACGGTCCTCATCCCCAAGAACCATCAATTCACCAATCTGAGCTCCATTCCATTGGAGACGCAAATTCGGTTTTCCCGAGTTGGCGATATCGGCCTTGAAGATAGTATCCATCTCCCGATACAGCTCGAAGAGATCGAATCGCTTCTTTTCCAATTTCAATTGCCCCGATTCGATTTGGGCGACATCGATCAGATCCTGTATTATACGCAGAAGGTGCTTCCCACAGGACTGGACAATCCGGGCATACTCGCGGCGATCGTCATCATCCAACGCCCCATCTCCCAACATTTGGGCGAATCCCAAAATTCCATTCAAAGGGGTACGCACCTCATGGGAAAGGTTTGCAAGAAAAGCCGACTTCAAGCGGTCCGCTTCCTCCGCCTTCTCTTTGGCTTCTCGAAGCTCAGTTTCGTATTGGCTCCGCTCCATTTCAAGGGCGACGCGATTGCCGAATAACTCTAATAAACGATTCGCCTTCTCAGCGTCGGAAATCTCTCGTTTGCTCAGCAAGACAAGAATTCCCATAGGGCGTCCCGATCGAGAAAATAGCGGAGTTCCAATGTATCCTTGGATGGACATTTCAATCAATATCTCATCCTCGGGAAAAGCGCTCTGCACGTCGTCAAAGTGAATACACTGTCTCTGGTTGAATACATTCTGGCAAGGCGTCTTATCCAAACAGTATTCAAAATTGGATATTATTCCATCGGGCCCTCTCAACAGCTCTATTCGGACGGTATTTCCATCAGCAAGCAATGTGCCCACGAAACCATAATCCATATCGAGCGTTTCCAATATAAAGACCAAAGCGCGATCGAAGAAGTCGCTGCCAGACACTCGAGAAAGATCGCCGAACAGTTTTTCGGCAATGATTCCCTCGTTCTGCTTTGCTAATTCGGAAGAGTCTTCGCTATCGGACATGGCTCTATTTCCCTTGTTCGGTCTATTCGTTTCCTATTCGCTATCGGGAATAGCGAGCTACATCAACCAACTTAACCGACTTAGACGAGTCAAACGATATTGCTGGATTTCAATGAGCTCGAAGCGGCAGAAGCGCTCGAAACGCCACCGATGCCCCAGAAAGCGCTCCTGAGAGAACCAAAATCGAAATAGATTGGGCCCCGATGGCTTTATGCTTACTCTTGACTATTGAAGTACGCTTCGTACTCTTCCTGAAACGGATCCTCATTTTCGACCAACGTCTCCCGCATCGCTTTTCGGAGACGTTGCAGGTCGCGACGACGCTCGGGATGGTTTCGCAAATTGACCAAGGCATCGGCATCTCTTCGATTATCGTAAAGCTCTTCGCGTGGCCGGTCGTGAAAGAATTCTAGCCGTTTTTTCGCAGCAGCATTCGTTCGAGCGGCCGCTTCCATACCTTCGAATGCCATACCGCCCCAACGAGCGCCATCGAAGTAGCGATACTTCCCGTCTACCCAGAAATTGAATACATAAGTGTAATCTCTCGTGATTACCGAACGCATCTCCAAGCCGGTGCTGCCCTTTTTATTCAACGTCGCGAACACGCTCTGGCGAACGTTCGATTCACCCTTTCCATCAACGATGGGCAAAAAAGACCTTCCGGGCATTCGGTAAGGCTCTTCAATGGCAGTCGCCTCCAGAAAAGTCGGAACCAAATCGATCGTCGAAATCAGAGCATCGCTCGAACTTCCAGGCTTGGTTCTGCCTTTCCAACAAACGATCAGGGGCGTCTTGACGCTCGATACGTAGACATTGGCTTTGGAAAACGGCCAGTGGATCCCATTGTCGGAAAGGAAGACGATCAGCGTATTCTCCATGGCATTACGCTCTTCAAGCGTTTTGACTATCGCTCCCACGAAATCGTCGGCCCTCTTGGACGAGTTGAGATAGTAGCCGAATTCCTCGCGAACCCATTCATGGTCCGGAACGAACTTCGGGGCATCGTTGCCTTTCCCACTATAACGCTCTTCCGCTGGCGGAATTACCAATTCAGGCTTGGTCTCGAAATCCTCCACTTCCGAATTGTATCGCTTTATCAAGGCTTCCCGCTCGCCAGGCGAACCGGCAAAGGGACGATGGGGATCGTGAGTGTTGACCGATATGAAGAATGGCCGCTTCTTTTCCTGGGCTTCGGCGATGAATGCGCCCACGCTCCTGGCATAGAGTTCCGGACTCCTGCCTACTCCCATTGCCGCCATCGGCTCCACGATATCGAAATCGTATTTTTCCAGGGGTCGATAATGAGTATCCTTGCCGAACAACCCCGACAGGTAGCCCTTTTGGTCCAAGAGCTCGGGTATCGTGTAAATTGAATCCTTAACCGTGGTATCGCTGCTAACTTGTTCCACCGCGTAGCCGTCTTGATAGAATCCGGTCATCATGGATCCTCTCGAGGGGGCGCAACGAGAGCTCGCATTATAGGCTTCCGTAAATCGCATGCCACGCTCTGCCAACGCATCGATATGCGGCGTCAATCCTTCAACCGATCCGCCAAACGATTCCAGCGTGTTGTAGAGCATGTCATCGACCGCAAGCAGTACGATGTTGGGCAAACGCTGCTCCGCTCCCTTCAATGTCGACGACATAGCGCAGACGAATCCCAAGAAAAGATACAGGCGAAGTCCGCCAAACGAATGAAATACGGGGGCTTTAGTCACGAACGCACCTTAGCCCCGCCCGACGCGTCGACGCAAGGCTCTCTCATCCTCACGAAGCGAAACCGTTACGCTACTGATGGAATGCGCCCGCCTCGACCTCGATCGTTTTCCAGCTCGAACCATTTCCCTTCGTTGGCAACTGCGTTCCAGTGGCGACAATTTGCAAATCCTCGTCCAAGACCGACCAAAATCGATCCCGACGCTCCGTATCGAGTTCCCCCAAAGCGTCGTCGGCGAGGGCCACAGGAAGAAATCCGAATTGGCGCCTCCAGTACTCGATCATGGCAAGAGCGAGCGATAGCGACACGGAACGCTGCTGCCCTTCCGAAGCGAAATCGTCGGCAGAGAGATCGTTGACGAATATCGCAAAGTCGTCCCGATGCGGTCCCTTGCTGGTCGACTGCAAATAGCCGTCGCGCTTTCGGTTCTTTTCCAAAACTTCTAGATAGTCGCCCGAATCCGCTAAAGAGGCATTGGGAACGTATTCGATTCGTAAAGACTCGTTCGACAATGACAGCTCCGAGTGATACTCCTTGGCAATAGCGAGCAATTGTTCCAGAATCGAGGACCGCTTGCGGCAAATAGATAATGCGGGTTCATCCATCTGGCCTTCGAATGCAGCCAAGACAGCCGAAGCAGCTTCTTTCTTCAGCAGCGCATTCCGCTCCTGCAGTAGCTTCTGAAAGCGTTGCAGATCCGAGAAATAAGTCCGATCGACGCCGCAAATGAAGGCATCCAAATAGCGACGTCGATTGCCTGGCGAACCACGAGCGAGCTGCATATCGTTGGACGATAGAATCACCGTGGGAAAGCGTCCTACGAAATCCGAAAGTCGACGCATCGGCTCGTCGTCGATCCACACTTCCTTGCCCGATTTCTTGATGCGAGCCCGCAGGGACGTTTCCCCCAAGTCCTCGTGATCAAGTTCGTATATGACTTCCGAATACTCGCCAAAGGGACCAATCACTTTTCGATTCTCATGCGTGCGAAAAGGTCTCAGCGCCGTTGCCAGTCCCAAAGCTTCCAGCAAGTTGGTTTTCCCCTGCCCATTCTTCCCATGCAAGAACACCCGCGGGGCATCGAGATCGAGACGAGCCAATTCGATATTCCGATAATTGCCGACACTGACTCGCTTGAACTTCATGACGCGATTCAGGTAGCGGCGGATCTCCGAGCCGCCACACAAGGTTCATGGCCGCTTGGAAATCGGCCGCTACCTAAACTTCTAGTTTCCATACATCAAAACCCCAACTCCTCATTGCCTCCCAAAGGCGAAGGCTTTGCCGAGTTCGGATCCAGAAAATCCGCCTTATAGTACTTGTGGGCTTGCAACCCAGCTCGAAAGGGAGCGCCCTCGCGCTTTACCCATTCAGTAATGGACTCCAACACGGTCGGATCCTCGCGTTTCGACCACTCGGGATGAAGCCACACTGGCTTCGATCGAATTTCATCCCCCAATTCCCGTATCCACTTTTCAATGGAGTTTCCATCCTCAACGATCAATTTCAATTCATCCGCCTGGCTCAGACACTCCGGCAAAGGCAAACGCTGCCATTTCGGGCTAAGCGTAACCCAGTCGATATTTCCCCGAATCTCGAATCCGCCCGAAGTTTCCAAATGGGAACGAAGTCCTTTTTCGGCCAGGGCGTGGGTCAAAGGACCCAAATCGTGAATAGCGGGCTCGCCCCCGGTAATGACTGCGAATTCCGGGTTTGCCGCAACAGCCATTGCCGCCAGATCGCTGGCTTCTCGTTTCTCGATGCGTTCAGGAATATAGTCCGGATGCCAGGTTCCCGCCGAGTCGCACCAAGGGCATTTGACCGGACAGCCAAACAATCGGATGAAAAATGCCGAACGCCCCAAATGGACACCCTCTCCTTGCCAGGAGTGAAAGGTCTCGTGAACGGGATAGCGCATTAGGCCGTATAGCTCGCGCTATTTCGCGTATCCTCTGTCACTGCGACCGACGTCAGAAAGGCTCTGCCATTCGTCATCTCCTGTATCATAGGGCCCACGACAGCGAACAAGTGCTTCGCCAGGCCTTCGCTGGAGCATTGATCGACGATGTACTCCTTGTAAATGCGACAGCCGCTCGTTTCGTTAATCTTGAGAATCTCCTCGAGCAAGGGATCGTCGCGATTGAATACGCAAGCGTGATCCAAGTTCTCTTCGATCCAATCGCGCAAGGGCTTGAGTTTGCCGAAGTCGACCACGAAGCCGCACTCGTCCAGCGACTCGCAGCCGAAGGTGAACGTAAAGCTCCAGTTGTGCCCGTGTATCTGGGCGCAGTGCCCATCGTGCCGATGCTGGCGATGGGCGAAAGGAATATCCGAATACGTTTTTTGGCAGGTAAACATGAATCGAAAGCGTTGCGAATCCTCCTCAGACGTCGTTTAATCGCCAATCCTGGCTGACGAGCGTCTCGACGCTCGGAGCACCCCCGGCATATCGGGTCGGGTCTTCTACTTGGGCCAAATAAAAAGCTTCTCTACGCTCAATGCAAGTGCCGCACCGCCCGCAATGAAGATCGCCCCCTTTATAGCATGACCATGTCTTCGACAGCGGAGCCGCCAATCGAGCGCCTTCTTCCGCAATTCGCTGCTTGTCCCAGTCCACAAAAGGCCGATACAGCCACACAGCGCTCCAATCGCACAGTCGGATAGCATCGTCGAGAGCAGAGGCGAAGGCTTCCCGACAATCGGGATAGATCGCATGATCGCCGCTGTGGGCCGCGTAGGCGACCGCTTCCGCTTCTTTGGTAATCGCCCAGGCCGTCGCTACGGAAATGAGGATCATATTCCGATTAGGCACCACGGTTTGCTTCATAGACTCTTCCTCGTAGTGCCCTTCCGGGACGTCGGTCTCCGCATCGGTCAAGCCGCTAGCTCCAAAGAGCCTCGACATGCCTCGCAAGTCCGCAACCCGATGATGAATCCCCAACTCCCTGCAAATCTCAGACGCCGCTTCCAGTTCCTTGCGGTGTTTTTGACCGTAATCGATGCTCAATGCGCCCTTCACTTCGATGCCCCGATCGAGCATCGAGCTCAACATAACCGTCGAATCGAGTCCGCCAGAATAGACGGCGATCGCTGATGCGGGCGCCCTATCGGAGTCGCTTGCCATCGCCTAGAGTTTCGCCGGAAGCTTGACGATCTTCACTCGCTGTCCCTTGCCGACGCCTGCGTCGCCCGTCTCTTCCGGAACGGCTAACAAGGACGTTCCATCCGCAAGCCGCAACAAGTCGACTCGACCCGGAGTGGAAAAGCGGACCTCCGGCTTGAAGCGAATCTCCCGAGAAGCTTTTTTGCCGCGCGGGATATGCAATTCGCCCGAACTGGAAATCAAAAGCTGCTTGCCATTGGGCAATAGCACCAAGCTGCTTAACGGATCCAATTCGCGTACGAGAGTCTGGATCGAGAATTGACCCCGAAAGCCGCTGCTTCCCGCCTTGAAAACCGCTCCTTTCGTCGCTCCCACGATGTGATTGGCCACGAAGTACAGGGAATCGTCAGATTCGAGGTAACGCATGTCGCTCGGAATGCTCGTCACCTTCATCACCTGAGCGCTCGCAGGCGGTTCGCCCTTCATCATTTGGCGAACTCCATCGCTTGAAATGCGATAGAACGCTGGCTGCGACTGCACTTGCTTCTTGAACATGAACATATTGCCGCCAATGCCGGTGTCGGCGATATAGAGATTTCCTTGCTTATCGAAACTCACGCAATTGGGCGAAATCAGAGAGTACTCGCCGGCCATCTTCGTCGGAGCGGCGGGGCTGAGATTGATCCGTCGGAGCATCTTGCCGGTGGTCGTGTCGACGACGGTGATTCCTATGAAGTCCTTAGTGACGTCCTTGCTCATCCGTTCGTCTTCGTTTTGGATGAGCGGCGTCCCGGATACGAGGAATAGGACGCCCGCCGGCAAATCGTCTGCAAACGAAATGGGAGCGAAATCAATCGCCGAAGGGGCCGTTAACCCAACGACAAACCGCTTGCTCGCCAACTTGTATGATCCGTCATCCGAACGCGAGAATTTGGTCAGCGAACCCATGTTTCGCAAGGCGCCAATAGTTCCGCGAGAACGATTCGCCACGAATAGCGTATCGCCACCGGGACCGAAGGCCGCCGCGACCGGACGGTCCAGATCCGACAAAACTTGCAACACCTCAGGGCGATCGCCCCGCGAAAGTTGGGCAAGAGCCGTCAACGTGAGTGTGATCGCCATTAGCGACCGAAAGAAATCCCTCTTCATAGAAAGTCGTGTGGAATATGCGTTCAAAAACCAATCGTCACCATAGAACCCGCGCTTCGGCCGTGTCAAAGCAAGCCTTGAGCGAACTTCCCTTTCGGGAGCATTTAGAGGCTTTGAGGCGTAGCAGAATGTCTCCCAGCAGCTGTTAATCCCCATAATTGCCCCTGTCATTCCACTCGCCGAATCTCCAGGCGATAGGGTCGCGGAACGGCCAATTCGTGAATCCTGTCTTCGTAAGCGCGGGCCAGCTCGAACAACCGCCTCAACTCAGGCTCGATTTTCGATCGTTCGGCGCGAATCGCTTCGGGATCGTCCTGAAAATTTCGACGAGCCGTTTTCATTTTCTGCTGAACATCCCGATAAGGTCGCATCGCCACGTCGTTTCGCTCCGCATTCAAGAGAGCCAGGGCCAGGGATTGGCGATAGCCTGGAGTTTTCGCATTTCCTTCTAAGCGCAGTCCAGCAGCCAGCGCCTCGCTGTCAGCATCGAGGATCCATTCCCCATTCATGTAAATAGCGTAGCGCCCTTGTGACAATCCACTCACCTGCAAGCTGTCCTCGTCCGCCTCGATCGAATCCATAACGACTGCGAATCCCATTCGCGGGTCATCGATATGATACCAGGGACTGGGTCCCATCTTCTCCGTTGCCGGCAGCGTCCACGGCAAAGCCTGCGGGCGAACGAGCCCTTCGAAACTCGAACGCGACGATGACTCGACCTCCACCTGCCCTTCCATAGACGAGGCAACTCCATCGCCGTCAATTCGAAGACGAGTTCGATTGGCGTAGGGACGACTCTTGCCAAACCATGCAGCCATTTCTCCCGCCATGATCGCCATTCCATTGGGATTCGGGTGGATCGAATCAGGCATCAGAGTGAAGCGGGGATTCGATTTTCTAAATCGAGCCGTTACTGTATTCATCGTCTCCCAGAAATCGATGTAGTCCAGTCCCCTCTCCCGGGATTGAGCCTGCAGCCATCCCCCGTATAACGAAAGCTTCTCATTGTATCCAGAATCCGGATCGATCCGCTTAAACCGGAAATCGTCCGCGAGATTGCGAAAATCGTACTGATCATGATCGAACATGGAAGGCGACAAGGGTATCGCCTTCGTCCCCAATTCATTCAATCGATCCAACAGCTCGCCCATTCCCGATTGGTACAATTCGAAATTCTTTTCCTCGAAAGCCTTATAACGCCCATCGTTCATGCCCAAGAGAAGCGTCGCCCAATTCGGTTCGAAAAACGCCACATCTTCATCGAATCGATCCAGAACATTGCCCGCATCGTCCCCTTTTATCCCCGCAGCGAAAAAGCGGAGTCGCTTGTCATGAAACCGCGTATACAGAAAATTCTCGATATACTGAGTGTACTTGCACTGATGGGTGATCGAATCGCCTATCCAAACGATCCTATCTCCAGTCGCGGGAGCGAATTCTCCTCCATGAACAAGGCCGCATAAAACGAACGCAGAACAAAGAAAACGAAGCATAACCTATACACGCGCCTGGCAGAAAACCCCGCAAGCGTGAAACCGTAGGAGCCTGCTTGCAGGCGATACATCCAACCCCTCAACATCGCTTGCGAGCAAGCTCCTACAACTCCGTTGCCTGTTACCGCTCCGCGGAATCCCGGTTCAATAAAATCAACCTCAATGCTCTTTTTCCTAGGCGAAGCCCATGCAATGCGCTAAAGCTCCGCCCTTTCAATTGGCGCCCTCTGATCGGCGTCCGCTAGCAGATCAGACAGAAATGACTCTGTCCCAATACGTTAGCTCATATATTCGGCCTCGCAAGGCCACCAAGGTCGCCAGATCGGAGGCGTTGATCCACAACGCGAGCGACTCACACCGATAAAGCTATGCCATTCGCGCAACTCGGACTGCGGTCCGAACTCACAGAAGCGGTCGCCGCCAAAGGCTACGACACGCCCTCTCCCATTCAACAACGGGCTATTCCCGCAATTCTCGATCGCCGCGACGTGCTCGGCGGCGCTCAAACGGGGACCGGCAAGACTGCCGCCTTCGCCCTTCCGCTGCTTCAGCTTCTCACCGAGTCCGACTTCAAGAGCAAGCGTCCTCGAGCGCTTGTTCTCACGCCGACACGTGAACTGGCCGCCCAAGTGCACCAGAGCTTTCGCGACTACGGCTCCCAGCTGAAGCAACGCAGCGCCGTCATCTTCGGCGGGGTTGGCTTCCAGCCGCAAATCTCCGCTTTTCGCCGGGGATTGGATATCGTGGTAGCCACTCCCGGTCGCCTGCTCGATCTTTGCCAGCGCGGCGACGCCAACCTGTCAGGCATCGAGTTCCTCGTCCTGGACGAAGCCGATCGCATGCTGGACATGGGCTTCATCCATGACATTCGCAAGATCCTCAAGCTATTGCCCGACGATCGACAGAACCTTTTCTTTTCCGCGACCTATTCCAAGGACGTCAAGAAGCTCGCCGACTCGATTCTGAGAGATCCCGTCGAAGTCGAAGTCGCGCCGCGAAATGCCACCGCCGACCGTGTCGATCAGGAGGCCTACATCGTGGGACAGAAGTCGAAGCGAGCCGTGCTTGCGGCCATGATCAACGACGGCAATTGGTCGCAAGTTTTGATTTTCACTCGCACCAAGCATGGAGCCAATCGACTCGCCACCCAGCTGGGCAAGGACGGAATCGACGCCATGGCCATTCATGGAAATAAAAGTCAAGGCGCTCGCGAGCGAGCGCTTGCCGCATTCAAGGCCAACAAAATCCAAGCGCTCGTCGCTACCGACATCGCCGCTCGCGGACTCGATATCGCCGACCTGCCGCACGTCGTTAATTACGAGCTTCCGAACGTGCCTGAAGACTACGTGCACCGCATCGGTCGCACCGGCCGCGCAGGCAAAGAAGGCACCGCCATCTCGTTGGTGTCCGAATCCGAAGAAGCCTACCTGACCGATATCGAGAAGCTGCTCAAGCGATCCATTCCCATCTACGCCATGAACAAGGATGGGACGCGCCGCGAAGTTCAGCTCAAGCGCAGTCCTGCCGAACGAAAGGCCGCCGCCAAGAAAGCCCGAACCGATCGAGCCCAAAAAGGTCGTTCCGGAGGTGGCCGAGGTCGCTCAGCGGCTCCAAACGGCAATCGCTCCTCCAAAGGAAAACGCAGCGCAAATCCATCCGGCGAATCCAATAATTCAGGCGAACAGGCGCAAACGCGTAAGCGCCGCCGTCGCCCCAATCGCCAAGGCAAACGCCAACGCGGCGAAAGCAAGCCCGCGGAAAACGCCAACGCAGCGCCCCAAAAGAAATCTACCTTCCGCAAGCTAACCGGTTTGCTCTCCCGGAGGTAACCTAGGTAGGGATGACTGGCTCAGTCATCCATTGCAGGGCTATCGCTTGCGACATGCCGCAATTGCTAGAAACATAAGCGGCGCTTCGCAAGCGAAGGCCCTACACCCGTTCGATTCAACCTCAGCGCCGTATCCAGACGAGGCCTCGCCTCAGACCTCGACCAACAGGTCGTTCGCGTAGAGCAGCTTCACCAACTCCACATCGGCAAAGTGATTGCCTTTGTAGTCAGTGATCTTGCCCGCGAATCGACCATCATCGATCAGCGCCAAGGCTGCCACCAAATCGAGAATGGCCCGATGCCAGGAAGCCTCCAGGGACTTGCCTTCGTGCATGTGCGTCGGCTCGTTGACGTATCGATTCTTGGCCGCGACAAGGATATTCTTGCGATTGTATCCAAGATTTCGGACATCCGCAAACACCTTGCCAATCGTCTCGATGAAGAGCTTTTGACGAAATGTAGCATTGGTACGAGCGGTGGATCCATGCTCGAACGAATGCTCGTTGAGGACGAAACGGATACGCTGCTGTCCAATCGCATTGGGAAAGTCGCGAGCGCAATCGATATGCAGAGAGGTATCGCCCGGCTCGTTCGGTTCGATCGTCGTGAAGCCGCCATGCGAGGTGGCTATAGTGACGGTTTCCTTGACCGTGTAGGTTTTCACCGTTCCCGGACACTCTTTACGCCCGGCATTCTTCAAGGCCTCCACCAGTCCGTCGCTGCCCGCATCGAACAAGGGCGGGTCGCCCGAGTTAATGCGGATCATCAAATTATCGACGTCCATTCCGAGCTTAAGAGCGATGATGTGCTCAACCAAACGGGCGTAGTTGTGACGCGACCCTGAACGTAGCACGATATTGCTGACCACCTTGCCGGTCGTCCAAACATTGCGTACCGAACATTTGATGGGCTGCGAATCCGGCTGATCGATTCGATCGAACCACCATCCTGGCCGATCCGTGGGTTCCAGTCTAAGCGTTCTAATCTCCTTTTTCGAAAACGTCCCCGGAGCGCTCGCTTCGACTGCCTTCGCGATCGTGCGAGGGGTCCGAATCCGCTCCGCCGGAGCCTCGTCGCTCAAGTCCTGATCCACCGGCAACGCCGCAAAGCGTTCATAGGACGTTTTCAGCGTCGCCAGATTTCCATCTAAAATCGCTCCAAAGTCGAAGTCGCCAGCCATTGCCCCCGTACATCGAGCATTCTTCGCTCATTGCAAGCTTTTCGACGACCGAATTCCAAACAACAAACCGTTTTCGGCGGTCAGCTGGACAATCAAACCATTCCAAACGCCCTTCACACCAAAACCTCCTCCCCGTCCTCCTCCCCATTCCACATTAACCATTTGCTACGCTACGGTTCGCCATCTCAGCGACACTCCGTCACATTCAACATCCACCATTCACCATTTCACCATTTCACCATTTCACCGAAGGCGATCCATCGCCTAAACCCATAAGTAATTCTAATACTGTACGAATTTCACAAAAAAAAACATTTGTACCTTGGGGATCGCTTTCCCAGGCTTACCCTTCTACTATTTACTCAGCTAGGCTTGCAGGACTGAAAGACTCGCTAGACCGCTCACCGACGAGGACTCGTCCTGCAAACCAGAACGACTCGAGCCCTCTCCCAACGAATTGCCACTATGATAGCGTCAAAACCAAAATATCCGGGTATTAGAATTACCACCAATGGTAACCAGCTAGTTTCGCTCTACACGGAAGCGAGAATCACCGAAGCCGGTGTCTTCTACCCCATCACGCCATCCACCGAAATGGGCGAAATGTACGAATTCGCCCGCGCCAAGGGTCAACTGAACGTCTTCGGACGTCCCACCATTGCCATCGAGGCCGAGGGCGAACACGCAGCTCAAGGCGGCGCCATCGCCCAATCCGTCACCGGCAAGCGCACGGTCAATTTCACATCCGGCCAAGGAATCGTCTACGGCGTCGAGCAATACTATCACGCTCCGGGCAAGCTGAGCACTATGGTGCTAGAAGTCGCCGCCCGCGCCCTAACCAAGCACGCGCTCAACGTTCACTGCGGTCACGACGACATCTACGCCGCCCTCGACGTCGGCTGGACCATGCTTTTCGCCAAGGACGCTCAACAAGCGGCCGACCAGGCAGTCATTCTTCGCAAGGTCACCGAGAAGTCGCTCACTCCTGGCATGAATATCCAGGACGGCTTCCTGACTTCCCACCTCGAGCGCACCTTCCTCAAGCACGAGTCCGGACTGCTCCGCGAGTTCCTGGGCGCCCCAGAAGACATCATCGAGTGCCCGACGGAAGCGCAGCGCGAGCTTTTCGGCCCAACCCGTCGCCGCATTCCCAAGACCATCGATCTGACTAACCCTGCACTCATCGGCCCGGTACAGAACCAGGAGCACTACATGAACGGCGTGGCGGCTCGCCGCGATAATTTCGTCGAACACATCCTCGATTTCCTCGCTGACGCCTACGCGGAATGGGGTCAGCTCACGGGACGCCATTACAGCTTCGTCACCGAATACAACACCGACAACGCGGACACTGTCTTCGTTTCCCTCGGTTCCTCAGCCGAGAACATCGAAGCGGCCATCGATCATATTAAGGAAACCCGCGGCGAAGAGCTCGGTTGCGTGCACATCAACGTGCTGCGACCCTTCCCGGAAGCAGCCGTCGTCGAAGCGCTAGCCGGCAAGAAGAACATCATCGTCATCGAACGCACCGACGAGCCGATGGCGGGCGACAATCCGCTCGCTCGCGACATCCGTACCGCCCTCACCAAGGCCGTAGCCAATCACAACAGCAATTCCTACGCGGGCATTCCAGCCATCGCTCCAGAAGAAATGCCGCGGGTCTACTCCGGCATTTACGGGCTCGGTTCCCGCGACTTCCGCCCGGAAGACATCCTCGGCGCCTACGAATACACTCAAGGCAAGATCAAGCGTCAGGACGGCAAGCATAAGGACGACGGCGAATCCTATTTCACCTTGGGCATCAATCATCCGTACAACGTACGTTCGGAAGAAACGCCTTCCCTGCTGCCACAAGACGCTATTGCCGTCCGCCTGCACTCCATTGGCGGCTGGGGCATGATAACCACCGGTAAGAACTTGGCCGAAATCATCGGCGAGCTCGGTACTTTCGTCGCGGAGCGCGACAACGTGGTCGACGATCAGGGCAACCCGAAGGAAGTCATTCACGTTTCGGCGAACCCGAAGTACGGCTCCGAAAAGAAGGGCGCGCCGACCGAGTACTTCATGACCGCCGCTCCGGAACGCGTTCGCGTCAACTGCGACCTGCGCCACGTGAACGTCGTTCTCTGTTGCGACCCGAAAGCCTTCACTCACATCAATCCGATCGCTGGTCTAGTCGAGGGCGGCGCCTTCGTTTGGGAATCGAACGAATCGCCAGCCGAAGCCTGGGAACGCATCCCGCAAAAGTACCGCCAGGAGATCATAGACAAGAAGATCAAGGTCTACATTCTGCCCGGCTTCGACATCGCCAAGAACGCGACCAATCGGCCTGACTTGCAGCTCCGCATGCAGGGCAACTCCTTCCTCGGCGCCTTCTTCAAGGTATCGCCTTTCCTCGAGACCTTCAATATCGACGAAGACCACTTCAAGGGTGTGGTTCGGGCCCAGTACAATAAGAAGTTCGGCAAGTTCGGCGACGCGGTCGTCGACTCCAACATGGAAGTCATGACCCAAGGCGGCTCGCGTCTAATCGAGGTGCCTTACGGTCCGGTTGACGCTCCCGACTTCTCCGCCATGCGCGGCGAAATGCTGCTGCCGACCAATACTGACTGCGGAGGCAAGTGCGGCTGCGCGCCTCACGAAGAACAGCCGGAAGGCCTTCCCATGTACAAGATGGAGAAGTTCGATTCCGAATACCGCTCCGGTCTTGGCTACAATCAGCCCGCAGGCGCTCTCGCCGCCGTCGGCGTCATGGCCTCCGCTTCGGGCGCGACCGCCTCTAAGTACGGCGCTCGTCGCGAAACGCCGAAGTACTACCCGGAAAACTGTACCCAGTGTATGGAGTGTATCACTTCCTGCCCGGATACCGCCCTTCCCAACTCGGCTCACGACTTGCAGACTATCCTGCAAACGGCCGTCCAGAATTACGTAAGCGACGAAGGCCAACGCGAAGTTCTCGCAGTAGCCATACCTGACGTCGACGCCGCCATTCGCGAAACAATGGCAGCCAACGCCAAGAAAAAGGAAGGCGAGACCATCCGCGAATTGGTCATGGGCATCGTCAAGGAGAACGACTCCGTATCTGCCGAAGCGGCCGACGAGCTCGATCGCATTCTTGAAATCCTTCCCCTCTCCTACCTCAAGGTTCCTGCGGTCTTCCTCTCCATGGAACGCAAGGAAAAGGGAGCCGGCGGCATTTTCTCCATCTTCGTTTCCGACCTCTGTAAAGGCTGCGGCCTCTGCGTCGAGGAGTGTGGCGATCACGATGCGCTGCGCATGGTCGAAGACACCGAGGACTACAACGCGGAAATCCTCTCTGCTACCGAATTCATGCGACTGCTCCCCGACACGGAGCAAAAATATCTCGGTAAGTACGATACGGATACACCGGAGGAATCGCGCCCCGCAGCGTGGCGAAACCACATGATGGTCAATCGCAACTACGACGCCCTCACTTCGGGCGACGGAGCTTGCGCGGGTTGCGGCGAAAAGCCTGTCCTTCACGCCCTCGCTTCCGTAACGGAAGCCTACATGCGTCCCGTCTTCCACAAGAAGGCCAGCCGCCTCGAAGAGAAGCTCGCCGACCTCAAACAGAACGGCGTGGCCTTGCTCGAAAAGCTGGCCGACGAGGATCCCAAGACCTACGCGACCTGGAAACGCATCGTCTCGCATATCATCATGGGCTTAGGAGGCGATTCCAACGAAGACACTGACGCGCGTCTCGAGGAACGCGGAGAAATATCCGATTCCGATTCCATCGAAGCCATCTGCTTGGTCCTCGAACAGGAAGCCTTCAACCACAAGCATCTACAGGCCCTCGACGGTCGCCTCTCCAACGGCATGTCTGTCATGGCGATGGGCGCGCACACGGGTTGTAACACGGTTTACGGCTCCACGCCTCCAAACAATCCTCACCCGTATCCATGGCTCAATTCCCTCTTCCAAGACGGAGCGACCATTTCCTGGATGATGGGCGAGAGCTTCATGATGGATAACGCCCGTCGTTCGATCATCCCCGAGCGCATGATCGACCACTTGAACGGCAGCGATGCCCTTGACGAAGCAACCTACTTCAACTACACTCACTTCACCGATGCCTTGATGACCGATCAGGAGATCAAGGAATTGCCGAAGGTATGGTGTGTCGGCGGCGACGGCGGCATGGGCGACATCGGATTCCAAAACGTATCCAAGGCCATTCTGCAGAATCGCCCGAACGTGAAGATGCTCATGCTCGACACGCAGGTGTATTCCAATACGGGCGGTCAGAACTCCGACCACAGTCCGATGACCGGCGGTTTCGACATGAATCAGGCCGGCGCCGCGAGCCAAGGAAAGCTCAACGAGATGAAGAACATCGCCGAGTGTTTCCTCAACGGTCACGGCTCGCCCTACATCGCTCAGGTTTCCATGGCGGATTCGGCTAAGCTTTACACCAGCATGCTGGCCGCTCTCGAGTATCGCGGAACCGCGTTCTTCCAAAGCTACACCACCTGTCAGCCGGAACACGGCGTTGCTGACAACATGGCGACCAAGCAAGCGGAACGCGTTCGCGAAAGCCGTTGCTTGCCGGAGTTCGTCTTCGATCCACGTCTCGGCGAATCCTACAACGAGGCTCTTAGCCTCAAGGGCAACAAGAATCCAGATCGCGACTGGTGGCAGCACAAGATGAGCGAAACCAAGGAGGTTTACTCTTACACCATCGCTCACTGGGCCTGCACAGAAGCTCGCTTCCGTCAGCATATCAAGAAAGCCACTACGGAAGAGATCGAACACATGGAGCATTTGGAAAGCGTTCTTCTGCGCGTCACGCAGCAGGATATCGTCTACCGCCGCTACAACGATCCCGACCATCGCGCCTACATCCCCGACTTCGGAGCCTACATCATCTACGATGCCGGCGACGGAAAGCACATCCCAATGAAGATGTCGCGTCAGATGGTCCTCTTTAACGTAGAGCGCCGCAAGGCTTGGCGCATGCTCCAGTCGCACTGCGGACAGGCCAACAAGGACTACGAGGCTCAGAAGGAGCTCATCGCCAAGGTCGACAGCGGCGAGGTCAGCGTAGCCGACTTGAAAGCCAAGGGACTCAAGATCCTCGAGGAACCTGAGACCGCCGAAGCGTAAGAGCGAAACGCATACGAATATTTTCGAAGCCGAGGATGCGAGTCCTCGGCTTTTTTATGATGCGAATCGAAACAGTGGCGCCGACTGTCTCTCTCGCTTGATTTTCCTTACTGAGGCATACGCAATACGCAGCCTCGAATGGACCGAATGAACAACCTTCCTAGTTCCAAACGAACACGTCGTTCCGATCTTTGCTGGAACACTCAATCTCGCTCGGCGAGAGTTCGAAGGCTTCAGAAGAATCCTCTTCAGCGAACACTGAATCACTATCGTTTTCGGAACCGAGGATGACAGCAATTTCAGCAACCACCCCATTCAGCTGATCGCCGAGGGATTTCAGACGATTCGACCGATCCGCATTACCCTGAGAATTCGAGGCGTTGCCCTGAGTGACGCGATTAATCTCTAGAACCGACGTATTTATCTGATCAATACCATCCTTTTGTTCGCTGGAATGATCCACGATTTGGGCGATAATGTCGTCCACCTTGCCCGTAATTTTGAATATTTCTCCAAGGTTGCTGGAAATTTTGCCGCTAATTTTCACGCCATGCTCGCTACGACTCAAGGAATCCGAGATTTTATCCGCCGTTTCTCGCGCAGCGATTGCGCTCCGTTGAGCCAAGCTTCTTACTTCATCCGCAACAACGGCGAATCCAGTGCCAGCTTCGCCTGCTCGAGCGGCTTCCACCGCTGCATTAAGCGCTAGAATGTTGGTCTGAAACGCGATTTCATCAATCGACTTCAAAATCTGAGCAACGCTATTGCTCGAATCGCGAATTTCATCCATCGCTTTACTCAGTTCCTCAACATCGCTCGCTCCACTGGTGGCGATATCCTTTGCCTTGCTGGCAATCCCCTTGGCTTCGCGAGCTTTGGCAACACTCGCTTGAGTAACCTTCGACAACTCCTCCAACGATGAACTGGTTTCTTCTACCGACGCTGCTTGCGAAGCGCTGTCGACGGAGAGTTCCTTACTCGAGCTCAACACTAGATCGCTCTCGGTTTGCACATCCGCTGCTATGCGACTCAATCGACCTGAGAACAGCTGTTGCGCTTCGATGAATTTTCGGAATTTTCGAGCGATAACCGCTGCCGGTATCGTTTCCGCAACTACAAAAACCGCATGCAGGACAACAATTCCAAACGATGCTTCATAGTTGAATACACTATCGGGCAGCAGGAAATAGAATCCCACATGATGAACCGCAATCGCAGCGGCGCCCGCCACAATCGCCCAGATATTCGCTAAGCCAATGAGACAGGCCAATATCATGAATACATGAAAATGCATCTCGATCATTCCTCTGCCTAGGTGAATCAAAAGACCGCTGAACGAAAGCGCTGCGACCCCAATTGCGATCGGCAAGGCTTGGGAACGAGGGCTCGAGAAGAGCAATACAGCAGGTCCCGCGAGAATCAGCGCGCCAATGCCAAGAGCCAAGCCGACCCCCGTGTCGAACACCAAAGCCGTAGCTGCCATGATAGGCAAATGAGCAACGAGCGCCCAGAGGGCCACCTTATGGGCCTTCGCAAAGTAATTGGATGAATTTATGGATTGGTTCATGTTTGTGGTCGAAATGAATATTTTAGCGAAAACGGATCTAGAATCGACTTCAGCCGGTCGCTGGTGGCGCAGCCAATAACCGGTTCGGGCGGTATCTCGAATCCCAAACGCGCTCGTTTCAAAAAGTGTAAATCGAAGTACTTTCGCGGCATTGCCGGCGAAGAATATCCTCCGGAATATTTCAGAGACGAATTCGAGTCTTTAATCTGGAAATAGGGTACGCCTTCGGATCCGTACGTGACGCAAAACTCCTCCGCGCCCGTTTCCCACACTCGATAACCCAACCGACTCAGCTTCTCCGCAGAATTGCCAGCGCTATCGATTAGAACCACCAGCTCCTCCACATCCTTCAAAGACCCTCGCGACGTCAAATACTCTAACACATCCTGCGAGCACTGGCATTGATCGCTCAATACATGCACAAGACTCCAGCTTTCAGTTGAGGCGTTCGAGGCGTCCCCTAAAACGATCGCCGAACGAGCGCTCGGCAAGGAAACCGTGTGGCCGGCCATCATGTACGCAATCGGCGCCGATACGACAATGAACCAGCCCAGTAGCCCGACCCAAGGACCACCCGCGACTAAGATCCGCCGAACAACGTTCCGATTAACCTGCTTCGATACCTGCACAGTCTAGACGAATCGGTATTCTCCCTTGGTCGCTTAATTCCATGACCGATTCAATTTCGATCCACTTTGCAGCCAAGGTTATCGAAATTCTCGCTTCAAGATGTCTAAGTCACTGGTTCTAAGCAGTTTTATCTACACCCTCTCCTGGTCGCAATTGAGTGAGGCCCTGGCGATCTTTCAAAATTTATTCGCGAATCGAATGAGAGGAAACAGTCGCTTCGAAGGGCGCTCGCCTTTGCATGGCAAGGCTCGCCAAAGACAAGCGTCAGCCAACGGTCGATTCCGCGCAGAAGTGCCCCTCAGGTAACGCAAAACGAGAAAGCAACCCAGCAATCCAATCGATTTCAGAACAGCATGAGGGAATCTCAGGCGCCCATCAGCTCGCAATTCCATTGCCTCGCGCAACCAGTCCCCCATGCTATTCGTCATAATCCGAGTAACCTAATCTACCTGAACTTATGAAATCGATTCGCTACGCCCTGACTATCGCAATGGTCGCCTCTATTTCCGCCCTCGCAAACGCGGGCCTCAACGTAGGCAGCTCTGTGGACTCCTTTGCTGCCAATGACGACGAAGGCAACTTCTGGAGTCTGCAGGACCACATTGGCAAAAAGAACGTGGTCGTCTACTTCTATCCGGCTGCCATGACCGGTGGCTGCACCAAGCAAGCCTGCGCTTACCGCGACCATTCATCCACTCTCAATGATCTCGACGCTGTTGTCGTCGGAGTGAGCGGCGATTCGGTCAATAACCTAAAGCTCTTCAAGGAAGCCCACGGCCTCAACTTCACCCTCATATCCGACATCAACGGAGCCATTGCCGAGCAATTCGGCGTCGCCACGCGCGGCGGCGGATCCATCGAGCGGGAAATCGCAGGTGTCGCTCATACCCTCGACCGCGGCATCACCACAATGCGCTGGACCTTCATCATCAACAAAGAAGGCAAGGTCGTCTACAAAGACGACGCGGTGAAGGCTACCGAAGACACTAACAACGTTTTAGCCCAGCTCAAAAAGCTATAGTCTCGCCCAACAGTTTTACCCGCGCCCTAGGCCGCATATGCGCCCCCGGGCGCGTTGCTACGCTCTGCTGGCTTATCGCTGGCGGAGCGTTCGTCTTTGGGCATGAGCATGAGCCAGTAACCCATCGCTTCCACGAACCAACGATTATTGAAGGTCCCCGATTGGAAGTCGACGTGGCCGATGCGAGCGATGGATCGCGTATTAGCGCTCGGATTAGTCTGGAAATCGATGGCGAAACCTACTTCCCGAAATGCATCAACGAGTATGGACTGATCTTCGAATCCATTCACCTGTCCAAGAACCAACGCTTCAAAGCGCTTTATGCCCGTGACCAAGGCGTTCTTGCGATTGAACTGCCCAATGATGCGAAGCGAATCAATGTCTATGCAACCCGCGGCTTCCAATACCTGCCCGCCCAAGCAAGCGCGACCATAAACGGCAACCGAACACGAGTCCGCCTCGAGCTCGAACGCTGGGTCGATCTCGACAGACTTGGCTGGATTGCAGTGGAAGAGCATATCCACTATGATCGCCTGGATCCCGCAGACGATGATCGATGGCTAGACATACTGGAGGCCGAGGGTCTCAGCGCCGCCCATTTCATGACCCTCAAAGGCGGCATGACACCTGGCGTTTGGTCCAGGCAGTACGCTCACGGAACCGAAGGCCAGGCCAACAATGCCTCGGCCCTTCTCGTTCCCGGACAAGAGTATCGCGATTCCGCCCAAGGCCATATCAATCTTTTGGGTACAACCGAACTCATCGAACCTTACTCCACCGGAGGCATGGGTTGGCCGAAAATCGTAGAGAACTATCCCCCGCTATTCGACGTATTGACTGAAGCCCAATCGCAAGGCGGTCTCGCGGGAGCCGCCCACGGCGGGACCCTCGGCAAAAGCCCTACCGCCATTGCCGATGCGATTTTGGGCGGCATCGATTTCTGGGAGATCAGCAATGGTTTCATCTACCGGACGGTGAATTGGTACCGGCTTATGAACGCAGGCATCTTCCTACCACCGCTCGCCGGTACGGACCTGCCGAATTCTCCGGCTCGCGAAACTTGGCAACCTATGCTGGGTTCGATTCGATCGTACGTTCACACGAGTGGGCGAAACGACATGGACAGCTTTGCCCGCTCTTTGAAAGAAGGCCGCATGTTTATTTCCGGCGGTCCCGTCATCGAACTAAACGCTAACGGCAAGACATTGGGAGAAATCGTTCAACTCTCCCAAAGCGGAGAAACCCTAGCCGTTAGAGCAACGCTGAGATCTCCCCGCCCGATCGAAGAATTCGTCATTGTCCGTAATGGCTATCCAATCGCCGCTGCGATCGAAAAGCGCGTTCGAGATGGCATCAACGAATGGCTAATCGAAACGGAAATCCCCTTCCAAGAAAGCGGGTGGATCGCTGCTTGGGCCCGGGGAGAGGAAATCCCTGCCCAAGGCGATATCGACGTCATGGCCCACACCAACGCTATTCGTATCCAAGTAGGCGACCAGCCTTTCGCTTATCGCGAAGCAAAGAACGATCTCATGCAAACTCTTAAAGAAGGGAAAGCCTTCTACGCCGGAAACGGAGCGTACAAGAACAACCATCAACGAAACCATGCGCTGGAACTCTTCGACCGAGCTATGGCAAAACTCGCGGATCTACCCGCGAAAGACTGAGCGCTGCGATTAGCGACGAGCGAACACTTCGCTGCTAGCGACCGCTTTGACGAGATCGCGCAAACCGTAACCGCATTCCGCAATTTCCGTCGAAATGCGCTCTATCTCCGAGTGATCCCTAAAGGTCATCTCGCGTCCTGTTCCGTATGTCAGAAGTTTCTCCGTTAGAGCCCGGGCGAAGCGATCCTTTCGTCCCATGAGGGCTTTCTTGAGTCCCTTCTCGTCGCGAAAGCTCTCGCCCGAGGGCAATTCGCCAGAACCGTCTACCGGCTTTCCGCGAACGCGTCGATTATCGTCAGACACGCTCGGATATCGTTCTCGATAGCCGCCAATGGGATCGTAGAATTCGAGAGCGAAACCCAACGGATCGATCTTGGCATGGCAATCGGCGCAGGCCTGGTCGCTGCGATGCTTCTTCAGCTGCTCCCGAATCGTGGTAGCCCCTCGCGTGTCGGGCTCCAAAGGTTCCACGTCTGGCGGCGGAGGCGACGGAGGCGATCCCAGAATATTCTCGAGTATCCATACGCCCCTGACAACTGGCGACGTTTCTACTCCATTAGCCGTCACGGTCAAAACGCTCGCCTGCCCTAGAAGTCCCCCTCTATGGGCTTCCTCAGGAAAGCGGACTTTTCGAAACGCCTCCCCGTCGACTCCCTCGATACCGTAATGCTTGGCTAAAGGGCCATTAACGAAACTGTAGTCGCTATCGATGAAGTCCAAAATCGATCCATTCGAGACCAGTAGATTCGCGAAAAAGCGGCGCGTTTCTTCCTTCATGGCCGACTCGAGCCGATCCGTATAATAGCGCTCGAAGGTCTTATCGTCCGGCAACATGCTGCCTAGCACATTCAATCGGAGCCAACCGTCAGTAAAGCGATCGACGAACGCCTTGGCCTTGGGATCCTTCAGCATGCGGTCGACCTGAGCTTCAATGGTTTCTGGATCGAGCAATTCGTCGCTTTTCGCCAATGCGAACAACGCGTCGTCAGGCATCGAACTCCATAGGAAATAAGACAATCGCGATGCGAGCTGATAGCTATCCAGTTCCTTCGCTTCCCGCTCGTCTCCTTCATCCAAATACAAGAATTTCGGCGAACTCATGATCGCCGAGAGCGCCAGCTTCAACGCTTCTTCCCGACTCTTTCCCGCCTGAGTTTGCTGCTTCACGAAATCGACATAGTGTTGCACGTCTTCTGCGCTCTGTGGACGGCGAAATGCCCTCGAAGCGAACTCGACAAGAGTAGCAGCGACATCGATTCGCTTAGGGTTCGTCGAATCGCCGAACAACATTCGATGGCTCTTCGGCGGCCAAGATTCGTATACAGGACCGATGATCTCCATGCTATGCACGCGGATACGCGGGCCATCGTACACCTCCCCAATGGTTTTCGAATCGAGATTCTTCGCTTCGGCCAATCCCTCTTGAAGCAGGTAGTCCTGCGTGCGCACGACCTCCGGGTGATATTTTTCAGATACCTTGCGAATCGTGGGTTTGCTGGAAACGCCGTTAACCCAATGCACGAAAGGAGCGCTGCCTTTCTCCATCCAAACGGTTACCTCGTAATCCGTAGGAATTTCATCCGCCAGATCGAACACCTTAACCGGACGACGACCCTCGTGGGCATTCTTTCCCAGGAGTCGAAGTTCCGGTGCCACTACGATTCCCATCTTAAGCGGCTCGGTCAGATCCGTCTGAAAATCCCTCGCTTCGTACGGATGATCCAAACGACTCATCGCTTCCGCCCGTACCACAATCTTGTAGTAGCCATCCTCTGGAACGCCTCCGGACTTCGCGAATTTCTGAGGATAATTGGGATGGCGCTCGATCGGCTTTCCGTGGCCGATATCCAAATAATTGTCATGAAAGTTGATGCGCCAGGTGACAGGCGCTCGCGTACGATCTTCCGGAAGAACGCCTCCGAAGTCATTCGCCGTAAAGCGTAAGCGACGCGCCTCCGGCTGCTTCGATTCGAAGCGGATCGCCTTGTCCAAAAAACCATCGGCGACCTCCAGATAGCGACGCATTTGAAAATCGGACAGGGTTAGCGACTCGCCATTGTTGTCGAAACCATGAACCGTGGCATCATCGGGAAAGTCGAAGGCTGCATCGAACACTTCAGGCTTAATTCCCACCAAATCCCGCATCGTATTCAAATATTCATGGCGGTTCAATCGCCGCAGCACCGTCGACACAGGCGCCCTGGAATCTTCGGCGATAGTAAGCTGCTCGGTCAGCCACTCGATCATCCGCCTTTTCTCCGCTACGCTAGGCTGCTTCACCTTCTTCTCGTCCGGCGGCATGTCGCCAAGATTCAGCATGTCCAGCGCTTCCTCCAGCATCAGCAGATTATTTCCATCCCCTGTATCCGCAGTCATGCCATCCAAGCGCCGATCGCCCTTTTGCTTCTCTTCGCCATGACAGTCCACGCAGTACTGAACTACGAATTCCCGAGCGAAAGGCGGCAGCGGCTCAGCAGTGGCGAGTGGGAGGGATGACAAGGCGACGAGGTGAAGAACTGAAAGGGCGACAAGGCGCCGCGTTCCTAATCTTCGTAGGGCCTTCGCTGGCGAAGCGCCGCGTCTCACGAAATCATTGAACCGATGCGGCGCGTCGCTAACGACGACTCTACAAGTGTCGATAAAAGCTCCCATCACCCAACCTCCAAACCGGTCAACGTTCCGGTCGAACTCGAGAATTGGTCGAGTTCCATTCCGAAACGTTGCAGCATCGAAACGAATAGATTGGCTGCGGGCGTTGCTGTGCCG
>Ga0066825_10000103_pt1 | contig 30189 bp, 25 predicted proteins | sample ETNtaG_6_FD_65608 | JGI IMG/M metagenome (GOLD analysis project Ga0066825, IMG submission 65608) | Marine microbial and viral communities from oxygen minimum zone, Eastern Pacific Ocean - ETNP201306SV45 | ecosystem: Environmental > Aquatic > Marine > Oceanic | place: Pacific Ocean: Eastern...
CTCATCACATCCTGGGGCTGGAGAAGGTCCCAAGGGTTCGGCTGTTCGCCGATTAAAGTGGTACGCGAGCTGGGTTCAGAACGTCGTGAGACAGTTCGGTCCTCTATCCGCTGTGGGCGTAGGAAAATTGAGGGGTTCATTCTTCAGTACGAGAGGACCGAGAATGACGGACCGCTGGTGTTCCGGTTATCGTGTCAACGGTAGCGCCGGGTAGCTAAGTCCGGAATAGATAAGCGCTGAAAGCATCTAAGCGCCAAGCTACTCCCAAGATAAATTTTCCCTTGAGAGTCGTGGAAGACCACCACGTCGATAGGCTGGATGTGTAAGTACGGTAACGTATTGAGCTAACCAGTACTAATTACTCGAAAGATTTAGTCGTTACTTGTTCTGGACGCTTGTATTACTTTCTGACCAATAAGAATTTAGATTTTTGACTTAATTATACTACCACCATGAAGGCATGCGTATTCTGGCAAGCGCAGGAAGAAGCCTCATTTTAGACTTTTGGTGATCATAGGCGAGGTGCCCCACCCGTTCCCATCCCGAACACGGCCGTGAAACCCTTAGCCGCCGATGGTAGTTGGACGCAATGTCCTGTGAGAGTAGGTTATTGCCAGATTATGGCCCGGTTTTCCGAAAGGAGAGCCGGGCCCCTTTTGTTTATAAAGGGAATATCGAGGTGAAGCGCGCTTGCGCTCGCGTTACGTTTGTCCATTTTCGAATGGAATTTATGTCGGAGCATTTCTCGAGAGATAACTCGGATCCGGTGGAAGCGATCATTCCCAACCTAGGGCGACGCTTCTCTGGCGTGACCTCGACGATGCTTCAGGCGCTTTCCTTGCAAAAAAGCGAAATCCCTTTGGTGGTATGGGGGAAGGCCCATGTCGATGAAAGCCAGTATCCGGTAGTTACCTTTAAGCAGCTTCTTTCCCTGACAAAGGTTCCACTGTCGGAAGGTAGATTCAGAGTCTATCATGCCCGTCGAAATATCGAAATGCTTTGGGGACTTGCTCTTAAATATGTATTCGGAAGGCGTATCAAACTTCTGTTTACGTCAACGGCTCAGCGGCATCATGGCGGATACACGCGCTTTCTCATACGTAAAATGGATGGAGTGATTACGACTTCGGAAAGAGCCGGCTCTTTTCTAGAGAAGCCGGCGGACTTCGTTGTCCCCCATGGAATTGGTATCGATCGTTATCCTTTCGTTGAAGACAAAGACAAGGCCTGGAAGGATTTGGGCATTCCTGGAAAAAGGGGAATTGGGATTTTCGGACGAGTGCGACCTCAGAAGGGAATCGATCTGTTCGTCGATTCGATGCTGGAAGCGTTGCCTCGCTATCCCGACTACACTGCAGTGATTGTAGGGAAAACGACTCCGAAGTTCGAGCCCTTCGTTAAGGCTCAGAAGACGAAGATTGAAGCGAAAGGACTGACGAATCGATTCGTTTGGTTGGGTGAAGTGAATTTCGAGGAACTGCCCGGATTGTATGGGGCGATGTCTATCGTCGCTTCGGTTTCGCGTGTGGAAGGCTTCGGTCTGACATGCTTGGAAGCTATGAGTTCAGGGACGCCGGTTATTGCGAGTCGAACGGGTGGATTCGAACTTGTGGTAAGAGATGGAGTGGATGGCAAAATCGTTGATTGCGACAGCGCTGAGCAAATTGAGGAGGCTTTTGAAGAAATGGCGAGCGACGAAAATGCGCTGGGCCGTATGAGGGTTTCGTGTCGTCAGCGTATCGAAAATGCCTTTACTATTGATCGGGAAGCTCGAGAGCTGACGTCGATTTATCGAATGTACTCGAATGGCAAGCGAGCTTAGTTAGCCGACTTGCTGATCGTATAGCTTTCGGTACAGAGGGCATCTATCGTATAGTTCCGTATGCGTTCCCTCGTCGACGATTTCACCTTCGTCGAAGACGAGTATCTTGCGAGCATTTTTGATCGTGCTGAAGCGATGGGCGATGATCAGCACGGTTTTGCCTTCGACTAGATGGTCGAGCGCTTGCTGTATCATCTTTTCGCTTTCGGAATCGAGGGCTGAAGTCGCCTCGTCGAGAATGAGTATGGGCGCATCTCGCAAGAATGCGCGCGCGATCGCAATGCGTTGCTTTTGTCCTCCCGAAAGTCTAGCGCCGCGTTCGCCTACAATCGTTTTGTATCCATTTTCTTGTTCTTGGATGAAATCATCGGCGAAAGCATGTTTTGCAGCTTCAATAACTTCTTGATCGCTAGCATCTTGCCTACCTAGTCGAATGTTCTCAATGATGCTGTCGTCGAAGAGCACGGGGTCTTGCGAAACGATAGCGATGTTCTTTCTCAAGTCTTCTGTGCCAATCGATCGCACGTCGACTCCATCTATCGATATGGAACCTTCGCTAACATCGTAGAAACGTGGGACGAGATTGGCGAAAGTGCTCTTGCCTGCTCCGCTCGGTCCCACCAAAGCGCAAACGCAACCGGGTTCCATAATGGTCGAAGCTTGTTTGAGAGCGGGAGTATCGCCATAGGAGAACGACACGTTCGTGAATTCTATTCTGCCCTCGGCTCTATCGATTACTGTGGGTGTATCGGGTTCCTTTACGGATATCGGTTCCGAAAGAATTTCTTGGATACGTTTCAGGGATTCGGCTCCCTTGCGCAACTCGCCTGCCAAATAGCTAATGCGCTTGATGGGAGAGTAGCTGAAATACAAGGCGGCGAAAATGGCGATGAATACTTCTCCGGATACTCCTTTGTGGTAGCCGATAACGAATGCAGACGCGAGGCCGATCGAAGAAATGATTTCGACTACAGGAGATAGCGAAAAGGTATATTTGACGACCTTCATCTGGGAGAGGAAGAGCTCGCTTAGTTTTTCTCCGAATTTCCGAATCTCTCTATTCTGGAGGTTAAAGGCTCGGACTTCCTTGGCAGCTCCAATGTTTTGAGAAAGATCGTTGGTAACGCTCGCGAGCTCCTCTTGCTGCGTTTTGGCCTTTTGTCCAAGTTTGCGAGTGAGATTGCGAACGGGAATGACGACGAGCGGCAGGAGCGCGATACTGCAGTACACGTACACGACTCCGTCATGTTCCCATCCCTTGTAGGCCAACATGCTAATGGCTCCGACGAAAGTGAGTGGGGCAATTGCGAGATCGCGGCCCGTTATAGTGAGAGCATACTGCATCGCTTGGGTATCGGCCGTTAATCGAGCGATCAGGTCGCCTGTTTGCTTCGATTGAAAGAAGGCGAGAGGCAGTCTCTGAAGGCGATCGAAAAGATTCGCTCTGAGGTCTCGAATAACCGCCAAACCTGCATAGTTCAAATGATAGGTGCTGAGAAATGTTCCGATTCCAATGACTAAGAAAAGGATGGGAAAGACGCTGGCGATTAGGACGACTTCGCGTAGCGCTCGTTCTTGTGCGCCATTAAGCACGATACCAAATAGCTTTTCCGCTCCGAAAGTAATTCCAGCCCCTGTGCAGAGTCCTGCGATTGCGCCCACGAACAATGCGAAACCGACTCGCTTCCGATAAGGATGGAGCAACTTTAAGAAGAGCTTCAGGTCATTGAGCATGCGAGTGAAGCAAGATCAATCCTTCGACGACTTGACATCCAAAGCGTCGCGAAGGCCATCGCCCAGAAAATTCATGGCGAAGAGGGTTAGGGAGAAGAATATCGCGGGCACTACCAGCAACCATGGGTATACCATCATCTTCTCGGCCCCTTCTTTGATGAGCGTTCCCCACGAGGCATTGGGGGCCCGGACGCCCAGTCCCAAAAAGCTGAGCGTGGATTCCAAAAGCATAACCGCTGGGACCAGCAAGGTCGAATACACGATAACTGGACCGAGAATATTGGGGGCGAGGTGACGGAGGATGATGGTGGGCGTGCGAACGCCGGTCGCCCGGGCGGCTTCTACGAAGTCCTGATTCTTAAGGTTTACCACTTGCCCACGCACGATGCGGGCCATGGTCAGCCATTCGACTGCCCCAATTGCAAGGAATATCAGCAGCAATTGATGATCGGATTCTTCGAAGACAACCATAAGGAGAATGACGAAAATTAGAAAGGGAAGGGCGTAAAGCACGTCCACGACGCGCATCAGAAAGGCGTCGATCTTGCCCCCCATGTAGCCGGAAACGGCCCCATACATGACCCCAATCAACAAAGAGACGAAGGTTGCGATGAAGCCAACTCCCAAGGAAATGCGACCGCCTTGAAAAATGCGGGCTAGCAGATCGCGGCCATGGCTGTCTGTGCCCAGAATGTGGATTCGGTCTGATTTTTGGAATACGAGACCATCGACGTAAATGACTTCTCCCTTGTCGATACGAGCGATTTCGCTTTGGGCATCCGACGCGTAAACGTCGGCGAATTCCTTCGGCGTTATGACTTCGTCGGCTTCTTCCGATTGCCCGTCGTAACGCATTTCGATCGCCATTGTGAGGGGTGGAGTGGCACCAAAGGAAAGCGTTTGGTTCGTGGGCGAATACGGATAGAACAACGGGCTAGCATAGCAAAGAGCAACCATTGTCGCGAAGAAGCCGAGTCCAAACATCGCGAGCTTGTTCTTGCTCAATTTGAGCCAAGCGTCCTTCCAAGGAGAACGCGCCTGGGTCTCTTCGCTTTCGATTCGATCGATCATTGATAACGCAATTTCGGGTTTAGCAATATCTGAACGATATCGACGATCATGTTGGCGATGATGATCAGGGCCGCATAGAACAACACGGTCGACAGAATGAGCGAGTGATCCCGACTCAACGCAGCTTGTATGAAGTGTCTGCCGAGGCCTGGAACTTGAAAGATCGTTTCGACCACGAAGGAGCCGCTAATGAGGCCAGCCAGGGCGGGTCCGAAAAAGGAAACTACGGGCATTATGCCGCCCCGCAACGCGTGAACGAGAACCACGCGGGGTTCGGAAGCGCCTTTCGCTCGGGCAGATCGAACGTAGTCCATATTTAAAGTCTCGAGCATGCCTCCCCGAGTCAGTCGGGCGATATAGGCCGCGTAGAAAAGTCCCAATGTGCAGGCCGGGAGAATGCGATCGGAAAACGAGAACCAACCTGAGACATTGAGCCATCCTAGCCAGACGCCGAAGACGAGCGCGAGCAGCGGACCGATGACGAATGTGGGCAGGCAAATGCCAACCATGGCTAGGCTCATCGGAGTATAGTCTAGCGCTGTGTTCTTTTTAGCGGCTGCGAGAATTCCAATTGGCAAGCCTATGCCCAGGGCAACAATCATGGCCAACAAGCCAAGCTGCAAAGACACAGGAAAGGTATCTGCAATGATTTCTTTGGAGGTGAGGCCTGGATAGCTGGTAAGCGGAGGAAAATCGAATGAGATGTGCTGCCAGAGCGTTCGAAAGAATTGGACATACAGCGGGTCGTTGAACCCGTAGTACTCCATTTGCTGCTCCAAAATATGCGGGGCCACCTTTCGTTCTTGGCTGAAAGGCCCCCCGGGCGCCGCCCGAATCATGAAGAACGTAATCGCGTAGATCGCGAACAGGATTGGGATGGCTTGACCGAGCCGGTTGAAAATGAATCTAAGCACGGAGTGGAATGGAAGAGGATATTAGAGGAAAGGCGAGCGGAACGATAGTTCAGTCCTCGAAGTATATGCCCTTGTAGTTCCGAATGCCTATCGCTTTCGGATGCCAGCCTTTAACGCGAGGGTCAATTCGGATGGGTCGTACGTAGTGATAGATTGGGATGACGGGCATGTCTTCGAGCATGATGGCCTCAGCCTCGAGGAGCAAGTCGAGGCGCTTGTGAGGGTCTACTTCGACGAACGACTCATCAAGCAGACGGTCGTATTCGGGGTTAGAATACCTGGAATCGTTTTGTCCACTGTCGGAGTGGAGAATTCTAAGGAAGGTGTCAGGATACAAATAGTCGCCGATCCAGCCATATCGCGCTACTTGAAAATTTCCATCTGAGATCGTATCCACGAATACCTTCCATTCTTGGTTTCGGAGTTCGATTTCGACGCCAAGAATCTGGCGCCACATTTCTTGCACCGCTTCTGCGATCGCTTTGTGACTCTCTAGCGTGTTGTAGAGAAGCGTCAGTTTTGGGAAACCCTCGCCTCCGGGATAGCCTGCTTCCGCAAGCAACTCGCGGGCCTTCTTCGGATTGAATGCGGCGACTGGTTCAGGCTCGTATCCACTGATTCCGGAAGGGGTAAAGGTCGCGGCAGGTTTCTGCCCTCCTTTGGTAATGCGTCGAACGATGGAATTTCGGTTTACCGCATAGCTGAGGGCTTTGCGGACTTTGGGATTGTCGAGAGGGGGCACTGTGTTGTTGAGAGCATAGAAGTAAGAGCCGAGAAAGGGGTCGATTCGCAGGTGAGAGTCCTTGCGCTCCTGATAGACAGGTATCAAGTCTGTGGGCACTTCGTAAGTCTTGTGCAATCCCCCGCGGTTGAAGGTTTGGTCTTCGGTGTTGGTGCTAGATATAGGGAAGAATTTGATGCCATTGAGCAGCACGTTCTCCGAATCCCAATAGTCCGGGTTCTTCTCCACTTCAATGATCTGGTTCATCTGCCAGTTCTTCAGTTTGAAGGGGCCGTTGCCAACGTACTCCTCGCGTATCCAATTATTGGCGGGGTCGTCCATGGCTCCGTACTTTTCAACGGTGGTCCTGTTCACGGGAAACCAAGACTCGTGCTTGATCATATTGAGGAAGTAGGGGACGGGACCGTTGAGAGTGACTCTTAACGTCAGGTCGTCGATCGCTTCCGCGCCGACTTTTGAAAAGTCGTCGATTTCGCCTTCGTTGAAGGCTTTGGCGTTTTTCATGGAGAACAGCATCTCGGAGTATTGAGAGCCTAGCCTAGGCGAGAGTATTCGCTGAAAGCCGTAGAGGAAATCGGCCGCGACCACGGGTTCGCCATTGGTCCACTTGGCGTCGCGCAGGTGAAAGGTCCAAACGGTATAGTCCTCGTGCGACCACTCCTTAGCCATGCCCGGCATAGGCAGATTGTCGTCGGTCGGGTGGGGGGCGATGAGACCTTCGATTAAGCTAACCACGACGTGGTGCCCGTTTAGCGACGAATTGATGTGAGGATCGAGGCTGTGTGGCTCGCTGCCGTTTCCGAGGAGGAGGATGCCCTCCTTTATGGCGTCGTCCGCTGGAGTAGCATATGAAAAGCGCGCTAAGGCGCAGGCGAAAATCGCTAAGGTCAGTGGCGTGAGTTTCATGGCTTTAATTGTACATGCTTGTAGGACCTGAGGTCGATGAGCGACTCTGGCCAATAGGTTATTTTCGAACTGACGAGGTAGTTCTCCGTTTTCCAGAAAATCGGTATGATCGGTAGTTCTTTCCCAAGCAGAGTCTCCGCAGCAGCAAGATGTTCCATTCGTTCGATCGAACCACTTGCCACGCGGGCCTGATCGAGCAGGTTGTCGTAGTCTGCATTCTTCCACCGAGCCCGATTGAAATGGCTGTCGCTTCTCCACATGTCCAGAAAGGCCGTCGGATCCAAGTAGTCTCCGTGCCAAGCGAGGTAGCTGATATCGAAGTCGCCGGACTCAAGTCGAGCCAGAAGCGATTTGAACTCCATATTCTGAATGCGAACTTCGATCCCCAATTCCCGTTGCCACATTTCCTGCATAGCTTCGGCAAGAGCGATCGACGATTCGCGATTTGATACCAGAAAGCGAAGAGGCTCCTGCGGCCTCTCGAATTCGAGCTCTTCTTCTATTTCGAAATCCGCAGCTCGATAGTTGGGCATCGCTGCAGGAGTGAAACGCGTTGCGGGCAATCCAGACTTTTCGATGGCTCGAATCAAGAGCGCCCTATCAATGGAGCGGCTTAATGCGTGTCTCAAAGCTCGTTGCGAGAGCGCGGTAGATTCGTTGTTCAATAGAAGGTGACTTGTCGCCAGGGCAGGATCGCTCCGCTCGATTTCAGGGTGACGACCGATGAGTTCATTGGGGATCTCTTCAGTGATATCCAATTGGCCCGATTGGAATGCTCTGTATTCAGTTTGTTGATTCTCGAACGGGAAGAATTGCAGTTGCTCGATGTTTACTTTGTCGGCTTCCCAATAGTGAGGATTGCGATCGAGCTGTATCCGTTCGTTTCGCTGCCATGAACTGAGCTGGTAAGGTCCGCTCGATGCGAAGCCAGCCTGGACGCTCCATGGGTTGCTGATGTCGTCGATGTCGCCATGGGCTTCGATGCTTGCCAAGTGAACCGGCCTCCAAGCCCAATGCTGGAGGGATTGAAGGAAGTAGGGAGCTGGACTTTGGAGTGTTATGACCAGTGTGTGGGGCGCAGGCGCTTTCACGCCAACGAGATCGAAGTTTTGGAGTCGGCCTTCGTTGTACGCCTGCGCGTTGGTGATGAGATAGAGGGAAGCGGCGTTGGTAGCGGCGAGCTTTGGGTCGAGCAAACGCTTATACGATTCTAGAAAATCTTTCGAAGTGATCGTGTCGCCATTCGACCACTTTGCATCCGACCTCAGGGTAAACTCCCAGCGAGTGGAATCTGAGCTACGCTTCCATTCTGAAGCGATGGCAGGAGCGATCGAGTTGCTTCCGTCGCCTTTCGGGGCAAGGAGGCCTTCGTAGAGCCCATTGAGGATATGCGCCTCGGCCATGCTGGTTGCGAAGTGAGGATCGAGCGTGCTTGGCTCGGCGCCATTGCCGATCCGAAGAGTAGAATTCTTGTGGCTTTCGCTGTTGGAACAAGCGCCCAGGAGCAGGCCCGTAATCGCAATCGACCAAACGCAGAGCCAGTCTCGTCGCGTTTTTATGAATTGTCTGTCGCTTAAGATTAGCATTTTTCGAGCAGGCAGGTTGCCAACGCGGCGATACCTTCGCCTCGTCCGATGGCGCCCAGTCCTTCGTTGGTTGTGGCTTTGATTCCAATGTGCGTTGCATCAATGCCAGCGCTTTGAGCGAGGATGGTCTTCATTTCGCCGGTTTTAGAGGCGATCTTCGGCTTTTCGGCAATGAGGGCTGCGTCGATGTTTCCGATTTCGAATCCTTTCGAGCGGACGAGGTTGGATACTTCTTTAAGGAGCTCCTGCGAATCGATGCCTTTGTATTTCGGGTCGGTATTGGGAAAGTAATGACCGATATCTTGGAGGCCGGCTGCTCCGAGGAGCGAGTCGCAGATAGCGTGGGTCAGTACATCCGCGTCTGAATGTCCATCTAAGCCGTAGGAAGTGTCGAAGTTCACTCCTCCCAGAACCATGGGACGTCCTTCCTTGAAGGGATGTATGTCGTAGCCTTGCCCTATTCGTATGTTCATTGCGAATCGTTCGCGATTTAGTGTTTTTCCGATGAGCTTTTGCGGATCAGAAAATCAACGTAATCGATGTCCTTCGGTGTTGTGAGCTTTGGGTTGGGACCTTCATTCTCGATTATTCGTACGGCTACTCCCAATGGTTCGATTGCGGACAAATCGTCCGTAATTTCGCTCTGCGAGTCTTGAACGCGTTGATAGGCGTCTCGGATGAGGTCGGCTTGGAAGGCTTGAGGAGTTTCCATTGCCCAGAGCCGACTTCGATCAACCGTACGCAATTCGTGGGCCGCTTCGCGAGGCGCGGCTTCTTTGAGCGTATCCGTAACGGGACGGGCGATGCAGGCAGCTCTGTCGCTTCGAGCTAAGCGAGCCGCGTTCTCGATCGAATGGCTCGAGACAAGCGGTCGGGCTCCGTCATGGATAAGTACCACCTCGCAATTCGAGTCGAGCGCTTGGAGGCCGGCCCATACAGAATCCTGTCGCCGGTTTCCCCCTTCTACCCAAGTCAAGATGTCGGGGAATTCGGGCGAAAGAGATTGTTCGATAGCTTCGCGTTGAGACGTGTCTCGGTAGACGACGACGATTCTCGCGATCGAATTCGAATGCGCGAATGCTTCGAGCGAGTACTGAATGGCTGGTTTGCCGGAAAACTCTATGAGAACCTTGTCTTGCGATGCCCTTTGCATGCGAACTCCCGAACCGCCTGCGAGAACGATAGCGGTGGCAAAAGGGGAATTCGGATGAGACGGGCGCAAGGTTCGTTCGCTTAGTCGAGATCGCTACGAATGGCCGCAACGACGGCCGCGGGATTATCGGCCTTGTAGATAGGCCTTCCCACTACAATGTAGTCGGCGCCTTGTTCGGAGGCGAGTCGAGGCGTCATCACTCGTTTCTGATCGCCAGCATCTGCGCCTACTGGTCGAACGCCGGGAGTAACGAGCTTGAATTGGTCGCCGTGAGCTGATTTTAGGAGGGCGGCTTCGTGGGGCGAGCAAACGAGGCCGCTCATTCCCGCTTCAGCGGCCAGACTTGCCAAGGCGGATACTTGTTCGGCTGCGGAGCGGTTGACGCCGACTTCCGAAATGGCGTTGTCGTCCATGGAAGTGAGAACCGTAACGCCTAGCAGTTGCAGGTCAGGATTGCTATCGCGCTGAGCCCGGACTGCCCATTCCATCATTTCTCGACCGCCACAGGTGTGAATCGTCAGCATTCCTATGGGCAAATCGCTCACCGAATCGATCGCTTTCGCGACCGTGTTTGGGATGTCGTGCAATTTCAGGTCGAGAAAGATGCGTTTTCCTAGGTCGGCGATCTCCCTGACATAGTCGGGACCGTAGCGCGTGAACATCTGCAGTCCAATCTTGACCCACTCCAATCCGTCGCCGGTTTTCCTTACGAGTTCGATTGCATCGGCTCGCTCTTCAATGTCCAAGGCCAGGATCAGCTGGCAGTTTCCCGTTTCGCGTGTAATTGACATTCTTGTGAGTTACGGATCGAGCCTTCTGGCCTCGCTTGAAAAGGCAATCGAATCTTGATCCTAAATGGCTTAAAGCAGCATCCACATATTTAGCGATACCGATCCGAGGGCCAGGGCTCCTATCCAGATCCCGCGGCGATTGCGGCTCGCTGCAAAGGCGAACCCCAGAGCTAGCGAGGGGATCGCAATCGGGATCCAGTAGCGTTGCCATGGAATGATCTTTCCGAGCGCGAGTATGGCCAACAAAGCGCAGATTCCGCCACCGATCGTGTAGAAAAGAGGATTTGCCCTCAATGAGCGTGGGTCGATCAGCGCCAGAAATGCAGGCCAGCCTGCAAGCAGCGTTTGAGTCGCGAATGACTCCCAACTGAACTGCGATCGGAATTGGGGGAGTTCGGAAAACGCCTTTGCCTTTTCAATCGTCTCGAAGAGTCCGAGCTGATGCCAGACCAAGGCGCAGAAAAGAGAGCAAAGAATGCTGCTCGTCCACAGAACCTTCGCAGTTGAGCGGTCTTTGCTATCTGACGCGATAGACATCCACAAAGCGACGCAGGCCGGCAGCGCGAGGAAGGCGAGGTTGGATAGGCGAGTGAAAATAGCCGCGGCGATCGCTAGCGCGATTCCACTGATTGCGATTCGAGGATCGGCTGCGCTATTGGTGGCGGTCCTGGAGATTGCAATAAGGGCGAGAAAGCTGAAAAACAGTCCAGCGGAGTCGGTTTGAAAACTGCTCGCAGCGTGAAGCAAATAAGGGCTCGTCAGCGCGCATGCTTACAAGTCCAGCCACTCCCATGAACGAAGGGCGATAAATCGTTTGCCCACGTAAATGAACAAAATGATCGAGCCCCCTGAAAAGAGAGCGACTAGGAGTTGATAGGATGCGGCTTCTCCTGCTCCTAGATATTGAATGAAGCCGAGGGCGAGCGGGACGAGAAAAACTTGGCCGTTTCGCGACTCGGAAAGACGATCTCGGAACTCGCTCCATTCCAGCTCGCCTCGAAAAAGGGTCAGCCAGTCGCGAGCCATCGGAGGGTATTCGTCGGGCCAGTAATTTCCGTAGAATTCCGCGACCGAGAGATCTCGCATGAAGCCTCCTGCCAATAGCAACAATCCCCAGACGACGATCGCGTCGGCGCAGAGCGCTCTGTTTGGAGGGAGAGCCCCGCTTTGGGCAGAGACTCGGAGGGCCAAAAAGGAGCGCGATCCCTGCAATCGCGTGAATTGCAGGAAATCCTCTTTGGCTGGCGAACCACAGCATGCTTAGGTCGGAGCGATCGATGACGCTGTCTCCGAAAACGACACGGCCAGTCGAAGCTTGGTCAGCCTGGTAGTGAAGGTAGAATCCTTCATCGGCGGCTACACCCGGCAGGCTGACGGTGAGCCTCAGTTCTCTGTTTTTCGGGAGCGTCAGGTCTTGAAATTCGAGAAGGGCCCGGCCGCCTCGATAGTCGTCGATACTGAGCGGCAATTGCATTTCGGCCAGTCGCTCGCCAGTGGGAGCATCGTCCAGTTCGATTGAAAGGGTTCGCAGAATATCTTTCTCGGGCGATATTGGGTGGAAGAATATCCAAAGCCTATCAAGGGTATGCGTTGGCGATGCGAATTCCCAGGTCGCTTGTTGGTTCTCGGCGATTTCATGGGTATAGCCAATGTCCAGTCGGGAATCTCTGATCGCCCATGACGTATTCAGGCGAGCTCCAATCTGCCAGGCGCATGAAACGGCGAATACCGGAATCGAAAGAAGAAGGAGCCAATTCGTCTTACTGGCGCTTATCATATTCAGGAGGAAATGCCTTTTTCAGCTGTTGGGTTGAGTAGAAGAAACGAAGCATTTGCGCGATTGCGTTCTTGCGGGTTCGATTGGCTTATTCAGCGTGTAAGGCGTCTTCGGAAAATGGCCGAAATCGAAATCCCCAGTCCAGCCAAAATAAATCTCTATCTGGCGGTGACGGGCCGTCGAAAGGATGGGTTCCATTCTTTGACGAGTCTGGTCGCTCCCTTGGAATTTGGAGATAGAATCGCCATTCGCGCCCGTAAGGGTCGATCGGGAATAAAGCTCGATTCCAACTACAAGAGCATTCCGCTCGACCAGAGCAACCTGGTTTGGCAGGCGGCTAGCCGCTTCCTCGATCGGTTTGGGATCGAAGCGGAGCTGTTCGTGTATATTGATAAGCGGATTCCCGTGGGGGCCGGCCTGGGGGGAGGAAGCAGCAATGCTACCTCGACGCTCAAAGGGCTTTCGCAGCTATTCGGAATCGACGATGAGCCGGGAATACGTTCGCTGGCAGAGTCGCTTGGCTCGGATTGCGCTCTCTTTCTCGGCAACGCCCCTGTGATCATGAGGGGACGCGGCGAACAGTTGGAATCCTTGAAGCCCGAAGCTCGGAGGGGCCTCAGCGGTCTGCGTTTAGCGCTCTTCAAGCCCAGTTTTGGCGTGTCGACGGTATGGGCCTACAAGAGCCTCGCTGCGGAGCCAAGCTTGTACGTCGACCCGAAGAAAGCGGAAGCCCAGCTCGGCGCTTGGGGACGGGGCGAGTCGCCTTTAGGGAGTGTTTTGTACAATAGCTTTTCTGCGGTGGCATCCCCAAAATACCCAGCGATACCCTTGGTTTTGGATAGGATAAGCGCTTCAATGGGAACGCCTTGCATTATGTCGGGGAGCGGCAGCTGCTGCTTTGCGTTGGCGGGAGACCACGAAATCGAGCGAATTCGATCCATTGTTGCTGAATGTTGGGGGAAAAAAGCTTTTTTTCAGGCTACTCGCATAGCGGATATTTGATTGACGGCGTTCGGTGGGCTTTCATCGTGAAGCGGGCGTTGGATATTTACTCATCCGCCGCCTTGCCCGTTTACGGGTCGAATCGCTCCTCTCTCGATGGGATCTACGCCAAAGCAAGAACGTTCCTACAAGGGAATTGCCGCTTCGCCGGGAATTGCCCATGGGCCGGTGTCTCTGCTTAGCGAGAAGGAGCTTTCGGTGCCTCAATATCGCATCGAGAAGGCTCGCATGCCGGACGAGATCGCTCGTTTCGAGAATGCGTTAGTCGAAACGAGAAAACAGATTCAATCGATTCAGGAGAAGATTCGCGAAAGCTTGGGGGAAGACGAAGCGCGAATCTTCGATGCCCATCTGCTCGTGCTCGAAGACAATGCCTTAATCGACGAGTCGATTCGAGAGATGGAATCGACGAATGAGAATATCGAGGCAGCGGTTTGGGCTGTAGGCAATCGATACATCGAAGCATTGGGGCGAATCGACGATGAATACCTTAGGGAGCGGGCGAGTGACATTAGAGATGTTTTGAGTCGCATCATCAGCAATTTGACGGGGCAAGCCCTGGAGAGCGTCGATGGGCCGCACGAGAAGCATGTTTTGGTGGCGTGGGACATCGCGCCTTCCGACTCGGCGAACGTAGACAAGCGACATTTGCTTGGCTTGGTAACGGATGCAGGCAGCAAGACGAGCCACACCGTTATAGTTGCTCGATCCATGAAAATCCCCGCTGTGGTCGGGATGGGCGACTTTTCTCAATCCCTCAATCATGACGACATCGTCTTGGTAGATGGATACGAGGGTAAGGTGATCGTCAACCCGAGCGACGATACGCTTTTCAAGTATGGAAAGCTCAAGGACGAGCGCGATTCGATCGAAGAGCGCATGATCGCCCTCTCCAAAGAGGCATCGCAGACCCTGGACGGTGTCAGGGTGCATCTGATGGCCAATATTGAAACTGCCAATGAAGCGAGTAAGGCGGTAGAGATGGGAGCGGATGGCATCGGGTTGTTCCGGACAGAGTTTCTTTTCATGAATGCCAAGAAGCTGCCTTCCGAAGAAGAGCAGTTCGCTGCCTATCGGGCAGTGGTGGAAGCGATGGGCGAGGCTCCTATTGTTATCCGTACCCTCGATATCGGAGGCGATAAGATGCCATCGTCTCCCGATTACGATATGGCTCCGGAGGCAAACCCGTTTCTTGGATACAGGGCCATTCGATACTGCCTGGATCATCCAGAGGTTTTTCATCATCAGCTTCGCGCGATCCTTCGGGCGAGCGCCTATGGAGATGTGCGTATCATGTATCCCATGATTAGCGGCGCGCCAGAGCTTGATCGAGCGAATGAGATGCTGGAGGAAGCGAAGCGAGAGCTTAAAGGCGATGGTCTAAAGTTCGACGATGCGATTCAAGCTGGTTCGATGATCGAGATCCCAAGCGCTGCGATTGCATGCGATACTTTAGTAAGTGGCTCGGCGTTTTTCAGCGTAGGCACGAACGACCTGATTCAGTATTTAATGGCTGTGGATCGGTTGAATGATCGAGTCGCCCATCTCTACGAGCCAACCAATCCGGCCGTCATTCGTACGTTAAAGCGTATCGTCGACGCTGCAAAGAAAGGGGGACTGAGCGTTGGCGTTTGTGGAGAAATGGCGGGAGATCCTGTGATGACTCCGCTTCTGTTGGGTCTTGGAGTCGATACCTTGAGCATGTCGCCTGCCGTGTTGCCGAACGTGAAATTCGTTGTCCAGAATATGGAAATGAAGGAAGCGCGAGAGCTTGCGGAAGCAGCTCTCCAGGAAACGAATGGGGCGAAGGTGCTGGAAAAGCTAATCGAGTATTACAGTTCGAGAATGTCGGTCCTCTATTGAGACGGGCTACAAGGCCCGCTTGCCCGTCGCTAACAGCGTTTCGAAATACGGCTCCTGAGTTTCTTTGGATACCGTGGAAACTTCGACATTCTCGAATCCGGTATCCTTAAGCCATGAGTGGAGCTGATTCTCGGCGAATCCGAGCCAGGAATCGGCATAGAGCTCGCGAGCCTTTTCGAAGCTGTGTTCCTTTAGGTCTAGAATGACGATTCGTCCTTGGGGCTTTAAGATGCGATAGGCTTCGCGAATCGCTTTATGGGGATGGTCGGCATGATGCAGCGCTTGGCTCAAGAGGGCAATGTCGACCGAAGCGTCCGGAAGGGGAACGTCCTCTATGTCTCCACGCAGGTACTCCAAATTCTCCAACCCGTTGGTTTCAGCGAGTTTGGTGCCCACTTCGACCATCTTGGTAGAACGGTCGACGCAAAAAACTTTCTCGGCCTGGCGGGCGATTAATTGAGAAATCATTCCTTCGCCAGCTCCAAGATCCGCGACGGTAACGCTCGGGAGCAAATGGAGCAGCATGTGGCCGATTCCTTCCCAGGATCTTCCAGGGCAGTAATTCTTGCCGAGGCGCCCGGCAATTAGATTGAAGTATTCTTCGGCAACTTTGCGTCGCTTTTGCAAGACCCGCTCTAGGTTTGCGGCGTCTGCGTCGAGTTCGGGGGAAAGGCTGACGGATTGAATGGCGGCATCGATTAGCGTCGCAGCCGTTGGGTCCAGTTTCGGCCTGAGCGAATAGAATGATTTCTTTCCATCTCGCCGATCGACGACTAGCTCGGCTTGTCGAAGGACGGCGAGTTGCGAGGAAATGCGGGATTGCGACATGTCGAGAGCCGACTGGAGTTCGGCAACCGATAGCTCTTCTTGCCGAAGCAGGGCGAGAATTCGCAGACGAGTGGGTTCGGCGAGTACCTTAAGCGTATCCCAAGATGGCTTCATTGGGATCGCATTAAGACGAATTCAGTCGTGATAAAGAAGACTAAAAACGTTGAACGGCAATCGTCCTGCAAGGAGCGATTGCCGTTCGTATGATTTGCGATAGGAATTCTTTCAGCGAGCAGTCGCGAACGCCTTGTCGATTTTCTCCCTAATCTTGACGGGCTTATCGCTATGATTGATCTGCCCTCAAAGCCTCCCCGGTTTCCCCATTTTTCAGAACCGATAACCGCTGGTTCGGTTATGGTCGCCAAGGAAGACGAATCAAGCGTCCGATTGAATGCTTGAAAGACGCGTTAAGCGATTTAGGGGAGGAAATTCGATGGCATAGCGTATGTATTCGCTCCCTACGATTTTCAAATTGGTATAGGTCCAACGGCTATACTTTTTCGGGACTGCAGGAGTTTTCGCTCGCTTCGGGTAGCTGATGGAGATTGGGATAGAGGCTTTGGACCGCCGAAATTAGCGATGCCGAAGAACGTCTTCTACAGCGAATACGATTGGGAACCTCTAGGGGAGGCTTCGACGCGTCCCAAAGACTATCGCTCGCCATTTCAAATCGATAGAGATCGGATCATTCATTCTTCGGCGTTTCGAAAGCTGCAATCGAAGACGCAGGTATATTTATCGGGAGAATACGACTTCTATCGAACCCGACTGACGCATTCGATTGAAGTGGCTCAAATTGGACGTTCGATCTGCCGATTTCTGGAGAGCGAATCGGAACACTTGGGGGACGGCTTCTACGTCGATGCGGATTTGGTCGAGGCGTGCTGCCTGAGTCACGATTTGGGCCACCCGCCATTCGGACACGGCGGCGAGCGAACGCTGCATCGCCTATTCAAGGATATCGATGGATTCGAGGGCAATGCCCAGACCCTTCGCTTGATTGCGGATACGCTTTACTTGACCCATGGACGCCAATCGGGAATGGCGCCGACGCGCGCGTTTCTCGATGGAATCATGAAATACAAGTCAACTCGTTCGGAGCGGGGGGATCCCAGGAATCACTTCCTGTACGACTTTCAGAGGGAGTATCGCGATTTCGTCCATGAGGCCGATGAAACGCTAATAGGCCAACAGGCGGATGGAAACTTCGATAGGCTTTCCAGCATCGAGTGCCAGATCATGGACTGGTCGGATGATACCGCCTATTGCATCAATGATATCGTAGATGGCGTTAAGGCGGGATTCATAACGATCGAACGCTTGGAACGTTGGGCTGCCCGCGAAGGATTGGATGCCGAGAGCCAGCCGCTTTTCGATCGTTTCGTGGCAGACATACGTCGCGATCGGCTAGAAGCGACATTCGGGAAGAAAATAGGGGAGTTCATTGGGGCCTGCAGTCTATCGCCATGCGAAAATGGATTGTCGAAAGCCAGCCATCGTTACGCCTTTACCTTAGTTGTCGATCGCGAGGCGAAACGCACGGCTCGTTTCTATAAGAAGGTAGCCCTGGATTTGATATTCCGCTCGGCTCCATTGCAGCAGATGGATTTCAAAGGCGATCGCGTTCTAGAGGATCTCTATCGGGCCTTGGACGAGTCTTATTTCCAGTCAAAGAGTTCTGGCTCGTCCATTCTTCCGGAGAAAACCGCGAGACTGATGGCGAACGCAAGGGGTAGCGAAAACGGCGCTCGCCTGGTAGCGAGGGACTTCCTGGCCAGCTTGACTGATGGTCAAGCCCTGCGAATGCACAAGCGTTTGTACGACCCAGAATATGCGTCGATCGTAGACTTGGATTAGGGGGGGAGGACGGCTAAAAAAGGTCGTTTCGAGGGAGCTAACGCCGGGCTTCCTGATGGCTTCTAGTGACCTGCGCTAGAAGGTTTTAGTGGATGCCTGGGCTCGTTGGATGAGTAGTAGCGCTCATGGTTTTGGAGAATGCGTAGTAACATCCAGTAAAACTACTGAATTCGTAGTGCGGAGCGCTTAAGTTAGCAGAGGCCTTTCCGATGGACACCTCAATATTCCTAATACCTGCCTCCAGAACGCAGGAACTATCATTCAATCCATTATGAAGAACGACATCCTACACCTTATTGCTGCAGCTGCAATTTATCTCGCATCAATCGCCGTTGGTTCGGCTGCAACGTATACGCTTTCAAGTGGGACCGCCCACGATGGCGAGCTCTCTAAGATTCTCGAAGGTCAAGTGACCATCGAATTGGCGAGCGGGGAAAAGGCGACGGCGCCTTTGGCCGACTTCGATGCTGCGAGCCAAGAAGCCATCAATAAGTGGGCTGCCAATAATCCAGAAGCTGGCGACGTTTACACGAAATGGGACAAGCAACCCGTCATCAAGTCTAGCGCGATGCCAAAGCTGCCCAGCCAATTCCGCGATCCGACTTTCAAGGGAATGGTAAGCGTAGACTTAGTGCTCGACGAAAAAGGCAAGGTCATCGCCGCAAAGGTGCAAAAGTCTACTCACGCGGAATTGGAAGAACCTTCCATTACCGCAGCTAAAGCCTGGCGTTTCGAGCCCGCTAAGGTTGGGGGTAAGTCGGTAAAGTCCCGTCTCCGCGTGCCATTCAAGTTTACTTTCGATTCGAAGGGCTAATCTCTCTCGATAAAGAATTCCGATTGTCTCGTTTTCGGGCGAGGCATTCCCACAGCAACGCTAAAATGCCAAACCCACTCCTCACGCAATGACAACGTTTTCCTTAGCCAAAAAAATCAGCGCGACCGTGCTGCTGGTCTTGTTGTTCTTCGTCGTACTCGCAGGCGTCTCCTTTTGGGCAGTGCGCAGCCTCAACCATTCGTTCGGATTGTTTTCCGAAAGCGTGGAAGTCGGTAATCAAACCTCCGACAAGATAGCGACCGCCCTCACGATGCGATCCAATATTGGAGAGTATTTGAACACTCGCGACAGCGCTCTGATCGAAAAGCAGGCCGAACTCTATAATAATTTGGATACGACCTTCGCTTCAATTATCGAGTCGACGAACGATCCTGCTCGCAAAGAACTCATGGAGAAGGCTGCTCATATCATGAGCGACTACAATTCCGCCTTCAGCGAGATCGTGGAACTGCGCGACTCAGAGGAGGAAATTCTTTCGAGCAATATCAATCCGGCTACGCTGGAAATCAAGAAGCTGTTGACCGAACTTTTGGCGGCGGATCAATCGAAGGGCGATATCGCGGGAGCTTTCGCGACCTCGTCAGCTCTCCAGAGCATGTTCGAAACGGAGTCGGCTGTGAATCGTTTCATTGTGAGTTTCGATGAAAACGACGCTGCGACAGCTAAATCCACAATTGCTAAGCTTAGCGAGCAGCTCACTTCATTGAACGAAGATTACACGATGGCTGTCGAATTTGACGATAGCCTCAAGGACGAAGCGAAAGAGGCTGCCTTGCAGCGGAGCTTGGAACTTTCCAAGAACTACGCGAATGGTCTCGACGCGCTGGATTTCACATTGGCTGGGATCAAGAGCATCAATACGGAGCGACTGTTGCCTAGCGGGGAGAGCTTTGCGAGCACGATGCATCTCGTGCAGGAAAATGTGGGAATCGAACAGGCCGGCCTGCTTGATAGCGCTGAGAGCGTGCAAGCTCAGTCGCAGTTTTGGGTGATCGCGATTGGCGCGATCGGCTTCGCCGCGGGCATCATTTGCAGCGTATTCATTATTCGGAATATAACGGGTAGCGTAAATGGAATCGTAACGCGCCTCGAGCAATGCTCTCGCGAAACCTTTACCGCTTCTCAGCAAGTATCTTCCAATAGCGAGGCCTTGGCGCGGGACGCTTCGGCCCAGGCGGCTTCGATCGAGGAGACGAGCTCGTCTCTTGAAGAGGTTAATGCGATGACCGAGAAGAACGCTCAGAATGCCGAGACGGCTAAGAAGCTTGCTCGCGAAGCGCGTGTGGCTGCGGAATCCGGCGCCGAGTCGATGAAGGATATGATCGTAGCTATGCACGACATTAAGGATTCCAGCGACAACATCGCTAACATCATCAAAACCATTGATGAAATCGCTTTCCAAACGAATATCCTGGCCTTGAACGCTGCGGTGGAAGCCGCTCGCGCTGGCGAGTCAGGAGCGGGATTCGCAGTGGTGGCTGACGAAGTTCGCAGCTTGGCTCATCGTTCTGCCGAGGCGGCTTCGGTTACGGCTCAGAAGATCGAAAACTCGGTTGAAAAGAGCGAGCGTGGCGTTGAGTTGAACGAACGGGTCGCCCAGAATCTGCAAACCATTGTCGAGCACACGCAGCAAATGGACGAACTGGTCGCTCAGATTTCAGATGCGTCCAGCGAACAAAACCGAGGCGTTGGATTGATTCAAAACGCTATCACCAACATGGATAGCGTAACGCAACGCAATGCCGCGGGGGCAGAAGAAACGGCTTCCTCGTCGAAGGTGCTGCTCGATCAGTCGAATACGATGCAAACTGCCATTTCCGATCTCATATCGGTGATTAACGGCAGCAAAGATATAGATTCGCGCGGGCGTCTTGAAGAAGCCCAAAACGCCCCGCAGTCAATTTCTCGCGATTCGGAAGATGCATTCGCAACTCCCCAGCGAGGATTGGAAACTCCCGCGACTGCCAGCGTTTCTACCGACTTGGATGATGTTTTCAAGGACGGTTGGGACAACTAATTCACTTTCATCAGAATAGCGACAGAAGGCGCGTCTCCCACACAGGAGGCGCGTTTTCTGATTTTGGGAAACCGTTTGGGCCCTGAGTCCATCAGAGTTTCCGTATCTGGTTTGAGTCGGCGTTATTGAGACCGATTAAGGAAGTATGGTTTGGGGAATTCGTTACCTTAGAACTAAGACTTTGCCGCTCATTGCTCTCTGCCTGACATGGGTTGGAGCGATAGCGTCGGGGGCGGAACGTCACGAAGTCATGAAGTCGGGCAGCGAAGTCTATCGAAACGTCACTGTTCGATCCGTCAATGCTTCATCCATTCTGATCTCTCACTCGAAAGGAATAGCCCAGATTCCATTGAGTTCCTTGCCTGTGGAACTGCAACGGAAATATGGATACGATCCGGCATTGGATGAAGCTCGGCAAAAAGATTTGGGGGCGATGCGGAGGGCTCAGATCGCAGCTTCCGAACAACGGTTGGAGCGCAAACGCAAAGAGGCTCTCGAAGCGAAAGCCCGGAAATCCCGATTGAGTCACGCCTCTGGTTTCGTCGCTTTCGGGAAGGAACCGCAACTGAGAGAAGAAGTCGATTTCAGACCGAAGTTTCGTGAACTAGGCATAGGCATTCGAAATCAGGGACGTCGTCCGAGCTGCGCTATCCATGCAATCGTGGGAGCTCTTGAATACCTGGAAGGATCGAGAGTCGGCAAGGCCGAGAATTTTTCGGAGTACTATCTCTATTGGGCTACCTTGAAGACACTGGGCAGATACGACCAATCGAGTCACTGGATCAGTAGAGGCGAGGATGAAGACGCTGGTTTCCTATTGCCAGAGGTGTTGCAGGCTATTCGAGCGTTTGGAGTTCCTACGGACGAAGAAGCGCCTGGCCTGGGCAATTCGGGTTTGGGCGAAGCTGCGGGAGCCCCTTCCCAGTCGATTGTCGAGATGGCTCGGAAGCGGACGGATATCCGATCGTTCGCCATTCCTGGAAGGACTCGCGAAGTTACTTTGGGAAATATTGTCCACGCCTTGAATTCGGGGGCGCCAGTCGTCGTCGGTATGGCCTGGCCCTATTTCCACTCGATTCGCAAAACCTCCTATTTGGAGCATCAGAAGACTCGCCCAGGGTATGGGCATGCGGTGACCTTGGTTGGCTATCGCTGTCCTTCTGGTCGGCTTGAAGACATAACCTTCATCTTCAGGAACTCCTGGGGAGCCAAGTGGGGCGCCGGTGGATATGGATACGTTAAGTACGACTACATCGTGAAGAATCTCTTCGATGCCCACGTTATCGAATCGAGCGGTTGAGCGGGTCGTCTATGTGGAGCGAACGAGAGACTCGAGAGAGCTGTCGTATGCTTCCGCTTGATGCGACCAATCGTACCGAGCGACCAGATCCCTTAAATTGGATTGGGAGGCGTATCGTTTTCCGGTCAGCAACTCCGCTAGTCGTTCGACAGCTTCATCGTCGTTATCATAGTAGCAATCTGGATACGATTTAGGGTCGATGTGATCGCGATAGGCGAGCCGATTGGGCAGGATAGGGTGACAGCCGCAATAGATCGCTTCGACCGCGCTTCCTCCAAAGAAATCTTGATTGGACGTGACCAGAGCAATGTCGGAGTTCCACATCCAGCGAGCGTAGTCGCTGAAATTCTCTACTCGACCGTATTGAACGATTCTGCCCTCGAAACGTCGTTTCGCTTCGATGAAGTAGGGTGGTTCTTCCTCAAAACGCTCGCCCAGCAAGGCAATATCGAAATCGAAGCCCAGATCTGCGACTCGATAGAGGATGCGAAAAAAGCCTATGGGATTCTTGTCGTACTCCCAACGATGATTCCAAACGATCAGCGGTCTATCCGGATTCCGAGGCGTCGCATCGGGCCGGTGAGTATCGAAAGCTTGGAGATCCATACCGAGCCAAAGCGTTTCGCTCTTCGAGGCTATTTCTGAAACCGTTTTGCTGTTTTCGAAGTCCGGATATCGCTCTAAAAATTCCGGCAAGGCTTCAATAAACGCCTTGCGATGAAAATCCGAATTGAAGAATACGCGATCCGCAGCGAGAGCGCTGGCGTAGTTAATGAATGCGTAGTGTAGATCTCGCCCTTTTTTCGCGTCTCCATCACGTGGAGACCAAGGATAGAGGAGCTGGTTTTCGTGAAAATAGATCGCCGTCGGAATCTTTGGATAGCGATGGCGGATAAGCGATAGGAAAACCGAAAGATCGATCATATCCGATGCTACAAAAGCATCGTAGCGAACATCGGACTCCAGTACTTTACGGGCCAGCGTTATCGCCGCGCCATGCATGCGCCATTTCCAATGACGTCCGGGGAGAGAAAGTATATCGAATTGCCAACGCGAACGCATGGCGAGCTCATCGGCCCAGCGTTTATGGGAACCCGTGTAGAAGGGTTCTAGAAGGCAGATTTTCAAGGGAACCGCGAACAGCCAGAGAGCTGCTCCTTAATTGTGAGAGCATCCGCAGCCCCCACTGGGGCAGCAGCTCGATGGGAGCGGCGTTGACGATTTCGGGCTGCCGCTTACTGCAAAGCCATAGCCGCCGGTAATGACGCGTTTGACGGGCTGGCCGTTCTCGGGATGCTTTTCGAGAGGGGCGTCGTTCATGCTCTGCTTGTATTCGAATCGGATCGGTTCTTCGTCTTTGGACGATGGGATCGTTTCGTAGATATAAGTGGCCATCCCGGCAATTTGACGTCGAAGCGTCCTGGGTCAAGTCGGAGTCGGGCGAGGGCTTGGTTTTCGCATTCGTTTTTCACGCCCATCGGAAGCCGCTTTGAGATTGATCCCTGGGAAAAAATGATCCTGTGTAGCGACTCATGTTGATCAGCGACGCATCGGAATGGCTTTCGCGAAAAAGGGCATCGATCGCCCAAGTCGCTGCCTGCGTCTTGACGACTTTCTTTTCGATAGTCGCCTTCCCTCCCTATGACGTCCCGGAAGCGGGCTTTGCCCTGCTCATTCCCATGTTGATATGGTTTCGCTTCGAGCCCAGTCTGAAGCAGGTCGCTTGGACGGGGTTTGGGGTGGGCTGGCTTTCGTGGTTTGTATTGATTTTCTGGTTGCGACATGTGACTTGGATTGGCCTTATCGCATTATCGGCGATTGTAGCGGTCCATTTCGCTCTCTGGTGCTTGGGCGCAGCGTGGCTGAGTCGACGATTGCTTAGAGGCGATCCTTGGATGGGCGCTCCCTTCGCGATAGGCGTTGCCGTCCTTTGGGTTGTTATTGAGCACGCGCGAGGATGGATATTCACCGGATTCCCTTGGCTTCCTCTATCGGCGAGCCAGTGGAGCCGGCCCGTTATGCTGCAGAGCGCGACTTTCTTGGGAGCTTGGGGCGTGTCCTTCGGACTGGTATTCCTGAACGCGGGAGTGGCTTCCTATGCGGTTAGGATCGTGGAATACGCGCGAACCCGCCGCAAAAAACTCTGTCCCGAATTCTATCTCGCTTTGATTGTTTTCGTCAGTCTTACCTTCCTGCAGACGCGGAACATATCCGGACAAAATCGAGAGCCACTGTTTCGGGCAGCTGCTATGCAGCCTGCTATTCCGCAGGATGAGAAGTGGGATAGCCAAAGGGCGGTCGATATTTTGGGTCAGATCGAACAGAATACCTTGCGATTGGCTCCCATGAAACCGGATGTCATGTTTTGGCCAGAAGCCGTTCTTCCGTATCCAATATTAGGGGATGGAACGATGCAGGCTTGGGTAGAGCGTTTGGCGACGCAAAGCGAAACGCCCATTGTGGCGGGAGCCTTGTCGCGCGAATCGGATGAAATCTGGCGGAATAGCGTTTATATGATCCGACCGCAATGGGGGTTGTATCCGAATTATTATTCCAAGCGTCACCTTGTGCCCTTTGGAGAATATATTCCGCTGCGCCGCTTCTGGCCATGGATTGAAAAGATCGTTCCCATCGAAGGCGATTTGTATCCGGGAGAGGACGTTTCCCTGATCCCATTCTCCATGCCGAATCGGACGATCAATATTGGCTCGTTGATTTGCTATGAAGACGTATTCCCGGAATTGGCTCGCGATTCGGTTCGAGAAGGCGCGGCGATCCTCTTTGTAGCTACCAACAGCGCCTGGTACGGTCAAAGCGCCGCGTCGTTTCAGCATATGGCCCACTCGGTTTTGAGGGCGGTAGAGAATCGTCGAGTCGTGATACGTGTTGGCAACGATGGGTGGACGGGTTGGATCGACGAATTCGGCAATGTCCGCGACGAGCTGCTCGACGAGAATGGTGAGATATGGTTTTCGGGTGGGACGACCTGGGAACTCGATCGCGACAAGCGTTGGAAAGGCGAAAAGACGTATTACACGCAGCATGGCGATTGGTTTGTGGGCGCATGCTGGGGCGCATTGATACTGATAGGAGCTCTCGCGTTTTGGTATCGTCCGAGAGAGATGGAGTTTTGAGGCGCAGCGGATCGTCCAGGTATGGGATCAGAGGATTGGCGAGTTCATCTCTGGGGTGACGGGTCCGGCTGTTATTCTTGCTCCGCTGCGTTGAGGTGTCGCCGGTTCCTAGCTCGGTACTCTTCGATACGCCGTGAAAGTCTTCATTTCTTGCTTCGCTCGGAATGAAGACTGGTGCCAAGGGGCAGATTTGAACTGCCGACCAAGAGCTTATGAGTCTCCTGCTCTACCACTGAGCTACCCTGGCATCCAATGAAAGGCAGCAAAAGCTGCTCCAAATCGAAGTCAAGTCAAGTTTGGATTCCGCTTTTTCGGCCGACCCTAGAGTCCTTCGAGCAGTTTGCGGACTTCGGCTTCGGGCGCTTCGTGATGTTGGGCGATGGCGAGTCGAAGGGAGCGTTGGAGCTCGGCCTTTGCCTCGTCCTTTTGGCCGAGCGAAAGGAGGCATTTCCCCCGAAGTATGGAAGCCACCATCCAATCGGGCTTATCCTTGAGGCAAACGTCAAACGCTTGGATGGCGTCGCGTTCTTGCCCTTCGTCCATTAGCGCTTGGCCTAGAGAGAAGCGAAACAGCTCGTTGTTTGGATTCGCGTCGACGAGTTTTTGGAATCGTTCGGACTTCATTGTATTTGCGAGATCGATTGGCTAGCCGCGAGGAGGGCGATTGCGCAAGGCGGGGGGAGTCGTGCCGATATCGCTAAAGCGCTCCTCGCGATCCGCGCGGTTGACTCGGATGAATTTCGATTTTGGGAGGCACTGCAGGAATTGTCTTCCATAAGTTTTTTGCAGAACCCGGGAATCCAGGATGGTGATGATGCCCTGATCGTCTTTCTTGCGTATGAGACGCCCGATCCCCTGGCGGAATTTGACGAGCGCTTCAGGCAAGGTGAGCTCGGCAAACGCGTTTCCTCCCTTTTCCTTGATGCGTTCCGCCTTGGCTTCCGCGATGGGATGCGTGGGGACGTCGAAGGGCAGACGGGTAACGATCACCTGCGAGAGGGAGGGGCCGGGAACATCTATTCCGGTCCAGAAACTGTCGGTGCCGAAGAGCACGCCATTGCCGGCATCGCGGAAGCCTTGGGCCAATTCGGAGCGAGACAGGCCTTGCCCCTGGGCGAAGAAGGGGCGACCCGATTCGACAAAACTCGATTCCAGCGCATCAGCCGCTTTGCGCAGGTCCGAATAGGATGTGAACAAGGCCAGGGTTCCTCCTTCTACCCGGTCGATGCAGAATCGAAGATAGTCGATGAGCGCGTCCATCGCGAGCCGGGCATCCTCTTTGGAAGGAGCGGGGATGTCGGAAGCGACGTAGATCCGTGTGTTCGATTCGTAGTCGAATGGCGATTCGACCCTATGGGCGATTTCGGCTAGGGCGCCGACTTTTCGTTGATACGGCTCCATCTGCTGAGCGATCGATAGAGTGGCGCTGGTAAGCGTGACGGAGACCTCCTTATCGAATAGTTCTTGCTTGAGGTAGGGCGCAATCTCGATGGGCGCAGTGCGGAGAGTCACGATCTGCTTGCGCCGTCCACTTCTCTCGATCCAGTGAACGTGATCGTCTTCCGCGAGCGCGATAAATCGTCTGATCCCAGCGTAGTATGAGTGCACGCGATTCCGTTGATCCTTGATCTCGTCATGCATGGCGCCGTCCTCGATCTTCGAGAGGATGCTATCCATGATCTCGACCACGGCTTTGAGCGGAGCGACGATTGTAGGTTCGCACCAGTCCTCTTCGGATATGCGAGCTATGGGACGCTTCTCCAATCGGGTTGCGGCGATATAGCCGAAGAACTCTTCGGATGCTTCTTGGGCGTCGATGATGGCTTGCAGCTGGCGAGAGTGGGCGAACTTGCGGACGATGCCCGACTTTCGTTTGGGGTTGAAGAGACTTTTCAGCTGACGATCGAGACCGTAGGAACTGATCCGAGCCCCGAAGTGTTCGGTGGCTACTTCGGCGATGGTGTGGGCTTCGTCGATGACCAGAAAATCGTCAGGCAGTAGAATGCCCTTGGAATTGGGAGCGAGTCCGCCCGCGTTCAAAAGCGCGAAAAGGAGACTGTGGTTGACGATGACAACCTGCGCCTTGCGCATTTCCGCGCGAGCCCGCTGGTAGTGGCAGGTGTCCGGGGCGCAGTTCTTTCGATTGCAGGCGGAACCTTCGGCGTTGACCATTTCCCATACATCGAAATGGGGTGGCGGATTGAGCTCCTGGCGTTGCCCTGTCTTGGTGTATTGGGACCAGGCGGCGATCCGTTGCAGTTCTTCCAGCTCGTCGTTGGGGAAGAGCTCCGTCTTATTGGCGATCGCATTGGCGAGTCGGGTTGGGCAAAGGTAGTTCCCCTTTCCCACGAGCAAGGTAGACTTGAAATCGGCGTAGTCTGCCAGTTCAGGGATGTTGCGGAACAAATCGCGACAGATCGGCAGGTCCTTTTCCTGCAGCTGTTCCTGCAGAGCGATCGTGTTCGAGGAAATTACCGCAGGACGTTTGGTTTCGATCGCATGTACGATGCCCGGAACGAGATAGGCTAAGCTTTTGCCCACGCCCGTGCCTGCTTCGAATACGAGCGCATGCTCGCCAACGAGCGCGTGGCTGACAGCTTCGGCCATCGCTTTCTGCTCGGGACGAAACTCGAGGGAAAGGGCGCTTTGGAGCCATCCCTCCGGTTCGAAGACCCTGGCTGCCAATTCCGGTAAGTAAACCGATGGGGCGGCGCTTTCTGAGCCATCGTTGGGAGAGATCATTCCCTTTGGAAGAGAGGCGTTTTGAGCCTGGGGTCGAGCTTAAATGAGCGATTGGGGATTGGCGATCGGCGTTTCGCCGGTCGTATGACGTTTTTGGCCGTTAGCCAATGAAGACGTGGTCGCCTACTTCGACGGCATCGAAAAGCTCGACCATTTCGGTATTGAGGAGCTGGACGCAGCCCCCGCTGGCAGGACGTCCTATTTTGTTTTCGTGATTCGTTCCGTGGACGTAGATGAAACGGTGGTAGCTATCGCAGCCATCGCCCTGATTGATGTTCTCTTCCAGACCTGCCAACCAGAGGATTCGAGAGGTTATGAGATTCGGGCGGAGTTCTTCTTCGCTCAATTCCTGGTAGCGCTTGCCTATACTGACACGACCCTTGAAGACTTCGCCAAGCGGCGCTCCATCGCCAATCTTCTCGGCGATACGATGGAGGCCTCTAGGCGTTCCGCCTGAATCCTGGCGATTCGAAGGCGGTTTTAGGCTCGTGGAGACGCTATATTCTCGGCGCGTCTGGCCATTTTCGATCAGACTGGCGTTTTGATCGTCAATCGAGACGAGCAGGGCGCGCGCTGAGGGCTTGATATTCAGGCTTTCTAGCTTATGCGTGTACGGCTGATTTAAATCCGAGGGCATTGCGGTGTTCAAGGAGGCTTCGCGAGAGGCGAAGCAAGCGATTTAATACAATGGGTTATAAAGTAGGTATCGTAGGCGCGACCGGCGCGGTCGGGCAGGAGTTGATTGGGCTTCTCGAGAGCCGGAATTTTCCGGTTTCCGAATTGAAGCTTTTTGCGTCCAGTCGATCAGCAGGAAAGCAGATCGAAGCTTTGGGGCAAACTCTGACTGTCGAAGAAGCGACGAAAACCTGTTTCGAAGGTTTGGACTTCGCCATATTTTCGGCGAGCGGTTCGCTCGCCAAGGAGCTGTGTCCCGCCGCGGCCGCCGCAGGCTCAGTGGCAATCGACAATAGCTCGGCATTTCGAATGGATCCAGAGGTCCCCTTGGTGGTGCCGGAAATCAATCCGGAAGCGGCGAAGGCGAACAAGGGCATCATTGCGAATCCCAATTGCACGACGGCGATTACTTTGATGGCGGTTCACCCGCTGCATAAGGCATTTGGTCTGAAGCGCATGTTCACCTCGACCTACCAAGCAGTAAGCGGAAGCGGCGTCGCTGCGATGGCGGAACTCGAGGCCCAGATGGGGCAGCTCTCGCGAGGCGAAGAGGCGACCGTGGAGGCTTATCCCTACCAGATCGCTCTCAACGCATTGCCGCACGTGGATTCCTTCTTGGATAACGGCTATACCAAGGAGGAGATGAAGATGCTGAACGAAAGCCGCAAGATCATGGAATTGCCCGATCTGATCGCTTCCTGCACCTGCGTTCGAATTCCGGTAATGCGCTCTCATTCAGTCGCTGTGAATGCGGAATTCGACAAGTTGGTATCGGTTGAGGAAGCCCGCGCGGCAATCGAAGCGGCTCCTGGAATCGACCTTGTCGACGAACCGGAGAACCTCCGCTATCCTATGCCTTTGGATTTCGCCAGTCGCGTGAATTGCGGGGTGGGCCGTATTCGGAAGGACTTAGGCTACGAAAACGGTTTGGCTTTTTGGGTGTCAGGCGATCAGCTCTGGAAGGGAGCCGCCTTGAACGCTGTCCAGATTGCCGAGTTGCTTTGCGAGTAGCGGCTGAATGATGAGAAGGTGCGCGTCTTTTATGATATCCAGGGGATTGCGTTAGGTGTTGTGGATTCCTTATGGATTGGTTGATATGGGTTTAACGAATCATGGGATTTAGGAATCTAATCGTATTCGCTGCGCTGATCGCAGCCTTAGGCTCGCCAGGCAGCGCCCAAACGGAAATCGCGCCTTACGCGACGGAAGCGGAACTAGGGGCCCTCATTGGCAAGCCGGCCAAGGTGGATGGCGTTTTTCACAAGAATGCGTTTCCCGCGCCTGCGGTCGCCATAAGCGGACGCGTCTTTTATCTTTTGGAGAATCCCCCGTCGCAGCGAACTTACGACTTCCCCAACGATAGTCGCTACGCGGTCGTTACGGGCACCCTGTACTTGTACGATGGAAATCAACAGTATTCGAATCTCTATGCGCCCTTTG
>Ga0066825_10000106_pt1 | contig 30117 bp, 25 predicted proteins | sample ETNtaG_6_FD_65608 | JGI IMG/M metagenome (GOLD analysis project Ga0066825, IMG submission 65608) | Marine microbial and viral communities from oxygen minimum zone, Eastern Pacific Ocean - ETNP201306SV45 | ecosystem: Environmental > Aquatic > Marine > Oceanic | place: Pacific Ocean: Eastern...
ATCACTCCTTATCTAATAGTCAGCTAAAATTATCAGAAAATGAAATTATTAATGGGGAACCATTGGCTAATTTAGTAAGAAACTTATTTAAATTCAAAAAATTTATAAAAAGATCCTCAACTTCTATAGCTGAAAATGTAATGGAAATTGCAGCGATATCAGGCTTCTTTACTAAGGAAATCAATGAGCAGTTTATTACAGAATTCAACAGTAAATTAAACCAACAATTATCTGATGAATACGGTACAAAATGGGAAGCAAAAAAAGAAGAGGAAGAACTATCAATACTACGCCATTCTAGAGGAGTAACAGAAAGATTTCATATTAAGCTAACTCTAAAATCCAGTGTAGAAGCAAATGATTTACATAAAATATTAGAAGATATAAATAGTATTTTTAGTAACAGGCTACAGTTACTTTCAAAAGATAGAGTTATTATAGCAAATACGCCATATGAGCTAATAGACAGTATAATGGAGACAGCAAAAAAAGGTCTAATAATACAAAGATTCAAGGGATTAGGAGAGATGAATCCAGAACAATTATGGGAAACTACCCTAGATCCTGACACAAGAACATTATTACAAGTAAAAATCGAACCTGATAGCGATGCAGAGCAAGTGTTTTCTACTTTAATGGGTGACATAGTTGAACCTAGAAGAGAATTTATTCAAGAAAATGCTTTAGATGCAGAGCTAGACGCCTAAATATAAATTTCGTATGGTAACATTCTATAAGATGCACGGAGTAGGTAACAAATTTGTTATCTATGATCTTAGAAGCTCATCTCTCAATGTTAATGAATTAAATTCTAAATTACTCAACAATAAATTAGAAGATACTGATTATGACCAGAAAATAATTCTGCTTAATGCTAAGGAATCAGATGTCTTCATGAAAATATACAATATAGATGGCTCTGAAGCATCTGCTTGTGGCAATGCAACAAGATGCGTTGCGTATATTATCTCAAAAGAAAAAAACATAGATAGTATTTCAATAGAAACACCTAATAGAATTCTAACGGCAAGTAAAATTACAAACAGTATCTATAGCGTAAATATGGGTACCGCCTTATTATCAAATGCGGATATACCTCTAACTAAAAATTGTGATCCACAAAATATTAAGTTACTAGACGAACATAAATTTGGTACAGGGTTCGCATTAAATGTAGGAAATCCTCATATAGTTTTTTTTGTTAAAAATATTAATAACATATCTCTTAAACAAGATGTTGCCTTCCTAGAAAAACATACAATTTTTAAAGAAGGAGTAAATATCAATATTGCACAAATTATTTCTAACAATCAAATTCAATTAAAGACCTGGGAAAGAGGGGCAGGGGAGACCAAAGCCTGTGGAACAGGAGCATGCGCAACCGCATATGCAGCGTTTCATCAAAGGTTAATCACAAATCAAGTATCTATATCAATGCCTGGAGGAACATTAGAAATCAGCATATCCGACGATAATCAAATCTTTATGTCAGGAGAAACTTCATTGGATAGCAGAGAGGAATTAGAGCTTTAACTAAAAGTTATTAACTTGAAACCTGGCTAAGAAGATCCTTATTGATAATAGGAGCATCGCACAGATAATCCTTCTTCCAAATCACCTGTTGAGTCTCTGTAGATATATTACCACCAGTTACTAAAACTAATATTTTTTGTTTCTCCATAGATGGATTGTTTTTTAGCCATTTGTAACATGCAGCCATTGCAACACTGCTTGAAGGCTCACAAGTAACTTTCAATAAATGCTGTAACCATTGTGTCCAATATATAATCTCTTCTTCACTAGTCTCAATCACACCCTTCGACTTTTTCAAATAAGCAAATGTTCTTTCGGAAATTGATAAAGTTCTAATACCATCAGCAATTGTAATAGGCAATGTATCAAAAATATGTAATTTTTGCTGCCTTAATGAAATTGCTGCATCATTACAACTTTCAGGTTCACCACCAAACACTTTAATGTTATCAGAAAAAAGCTTAGTAGCTAAAAATGTACCAGAAATCAATCCTCCACCTCCACAAGGAACAAATACCGCATTAACATCCTTTAGCTCTTGTAGAGCCTCATAACAAGCAGTACCCTGACCACTAATGATTTGATCATCATCAAAAGGATGAATAAAATAGGCTCCATTTTGCGCTTCATATTTAGCCTTATTGTCAGCTTCTTGATTTGAATCTACCAATATTACATTGGCTCCATATGACCTAGTTGCCTGTATCTTTAAAGGAGATACAGTCTTATTCATAAAAATTGTTGCAGGTATTCCAAACGTCTTACACGCAAAAGCAATACCTTGTGAATGATTTCCTGAACTAACGGCAACCACACGGTTAGGCAATTTCCCTGTTTCCTTTAAATAAAGAATTTTGTTAAATGCACCTCTAGCCTTAAATGCACCTGTTTTTTGGCGACACTCTAGCTTAAAAAATATCTCATGTCCTAAGAAATCATTTAAAATTGATGACGTAGTTATAGGAGTATTATATAAATATCCTTTAATCCTATCATACGCTTGAACAACTGATTGTGAATCTATCATTATTACTAAAACTTATTTTCTGTAAAATCGGTTAACATTACTAGATTTATCCGGTCTTATGTCTTTAATACAACTAGCTACTAATTATTTATTTTAAACACAGCATCTATCTCCACCGGAACACCGAAGGGCAATGAATTTGCACCCATAGCAAATCTAGCATGCTTTCCCGCATCACCTAAAATTTCTACTAATATATTAGAACCTCCATTACCGACCTTAGCATGGTCAGTAAAATCAGATGTAGAATTAACAAATATTCCTAATTTTAGACATTGAACAACATTATCCAAATTTCCTCCAACTGCCTTCTTTAACTGTGATAATATATTTAAGACACATAATTTAGCAGCTTTTTGCCCTTCTTCAATAGATACATTATCTCCCAACTTTCCCTTCAATAGGATCTCTCCATTTAACATAGGCAACTGACCAGAAATATAAACTAAATTATCTTCAACTAAATATGGCAAATAATTAGCTGCTGGCGCAGCTGCATCAGGCAATTCAATACCTAACTCCTCTAACTTTAATTCTATATTACTCACAGTTTTATTTTATGTATTAATAAACAATCAGCTATTTATATATAATATTAACCTAAAATACAAGCCCGAGCTTCCCATAACATGACAGTGAATTTCTCCTATTTTGTTAATGTTTTGGCAGTGACAAACCTAGTTTCACCAGAGTTAAACACTACTTCTACTACATCCCCAATTACTGATTTGATGCTTCCTTGACCAAAACTAACATGCTTTACTTGTTGATTTACCTTAAATTCATCCATATTAACTTTATCACCTTCAGATTTCTTACTACCATACTGAAAACTAGTACCACCATGATTAAAATAACTGATATCTTTTTCTGGCATTTCTTTTAAAAAACGGGACGGCAAATTAGACTGCCATTGATTAAAAACTCTACGATTAGAAGCATAACTAATATATAAATTTTTTTTAGCTCTCGTTATACCCACATATGCTAAACGCCTTTCTTCCTCAACCCCCTTACTTCCACCTTCTTCAATAGTCTTCTGATGCGGAAACAAGCCATCTTCCCATCCTGCTAAAAAAACTGTATCAAACTCTAACCCCTTAGCAGAATGCAAAGTTATAATATTAATAAGACTACCATTATCAATACTCTGGGTTTCATTGATCAAACTAACATGCTCTAAAAATTCTTCTAAACTATCAAACTCATTTAAAGCTATATAAAACTCCTGCAAATTCTCTAATTTAGCTTCATAGTTAACCTCTTTATCTGCCTTAAGCATCTGAATATAACCTGTTTTTTCAACTATCTGTTTTGCTAATTCAGACAAGGTAATTGTAGATTGAAAATTTCTTAACTCGAATATTAAACTTACCAATGCCTCTAACTCTACGCCTACTTTTCCTTTTACACTCCCATTCTTCAAACAACTGCATAAGGAATCAAAAAGCGATAAATTACTTGATCTACTTATCTCATTCAATTTTTGTAAAGTAGCAGGGCCTGCACCTCTTTTAGGTGTATTAATGATACGCTCTAATGCCAAATTATCTGTATTAGAATAAATGATTCTTAAATAAGAAATAATATCCTTTATTTCTTTTCTATCATAGAATTTTAATCCTCCAATAATTCTATAAGGTACCGCTTTACTTAATAAAGTTTCTTCAAAATTTCTTGTTTGGAATGAAGCTCTCACTAAAATGGATATCTCAGACGCCTCGTGCTTGTCATTTAACAAGCTAATAATCTCATCTGCAATAGTACTTGCTTCAGCCTTATCATCCCAATTTGAAATCACATTAACCTTATTACCCCCTGATGCAGCAGTATATAAAGTCTTTTCATGACGTTTTTTGTTGTGGCTAATTAAATTAGATGCAACATTTAATATATACTGAGTAGAACGATAATTTTGCTGCAATTTTACAATTTTAGCTCCAGGAAAATCTCTTTCAAAACGTAAAATATTTTCTACTTCCGCTCCACGAAAGCCATAAATTGATTGATCATCATCACCTACACAACAAATATTATTTTTACCTGCTACCAATAACCTCAGCCACAAATACTGCGCAGTATTTGTATCCTGATACTCATCCACAAGTACAAATTTAAATTTTCTATTATAATAATTTTGCACCTCTTCATTATTAGAAAGAAGGGTGATTACATGCAAAATCAAATCTCCGAAATCACAAGAATTAGAACGCTTTAACTCACCCTGATATATAGGATAAATCTGCCTACAAATATCCATAAAGCCACTAGAATTATAAGATTTTTCCACCTGCTCAGGCTTTATCACCTTATCCTTCCATGCAGAAATTTGATTTATTACAGCCTTATAATTTATTTTCTCTTGGCCTAAATCAAGATCCTTCACGATTCTTTTTACAAGGCGTATTTGGTCATCCTGATCAACAATAGTAAAATTACTATTAAGCCCAATTAAATGACAATAGTTTCTTAGAATTTTAGTCGATATTGAGTGAAATGTGCCTATATACATGCCCGGCACAGATTCTCCTAGCAAAGCAGACACACGCTCTTTCATAACAGTGGCAGCTTTATTAGTAAAAGTCACCGCCAATATTTCATTAGGAAAGGCCGCTTTAGTAGATATCAAATTCACTATTCTAGACGTTAAAACTCTAGTTTTACCTGTACCCGCACCAGCTAAAACCAGCAAAGGCCCCTCCATATGCCTCACTGCTTCTTCCTGCTCTTGATTTAGATGATTTAAATGCTGAATTTCTACTTTTTCCATAAAAACTATAGATTTATTTTTTCTGCCTCACTATTATCAAAGTCATATACAAAAAAGGAGCTAAATTTATATTCACTTAAATAATATTAAAAAATCTTAACAAATAAAAATATTCGCTTATTCATTACCGAAGAAGCATTATTAAATAAAAAAATTGAAAAGAAAACTATTAATCATATTTATTATTTTCGGCTTAACAGCAGAACTGGCTTTTGTAGTAAGTAAATTTTTTGCAGTAGCAAAAAACAAAACAGAAGTAGTAGAAAAGCTAAGCGATGTAATTGGAGCAGATATAGATGTCAAAGGACGTATAGAGCTGAAAATTTTCCCTATACCTAAATTAGTCATTTCCCATATCAGAGTAAATAACTACCGCTTTGGTAAATATAATTTGAACATTAGATCTCCTAGGTTAACAGGTACCGTATCAGTAATGAGGTTCCTACAAGGGGATATAAAATTAAGTAAAATAAAACTAGATAACGCAAAACTGGATGCGGTTATACAAAATCAGGTAAATGACGGAAATAACATTAATAGAATTACCGATATTACAAATTCTGGCTTAAATCTAAAACATTTAATCTTTTATAATTCATCCTTACAAATAATTAATGAAAGGAATAACACGTCCAAAAAATATAATAATTTAAATTTAGACATTATATTTGCTAATAAAATATCTGTCACATCATCCTTTGCAACTAATATAGAAAAGTTTCATTTAAATGGCCTAATTAGCCGTGACGAAAACAATAATTTATTGTCAGATTTTAAAATTAAATTTTCTGACAACCTTCTTAATATCAACACTGAAAAGGATCCACAAAATAATACAATTGGAACAGTAAAAATCACAGGTAAAGATATACAAAAATTTACATTCAACAACCTCCTATCCGCATGGTTCTTTTTTCCCGATAATAAACCATCAGACTTTGAATCATCATTTAATTTCGAAATAAAAAACAAAAATATCAAGATAACAAATGGTGAAATTAAAGGGGAGAGTATAGAAGGGTATTTTATTGGAAACATCAAGCATAACGATATCGGAAATATTAATATAAAATTAAAAAACCTTAACCTAGATACATTACTAACCGATCAAAAGAAAACAAATATATTAGAGGAAATGGGCTACTTAGATCTTTTAGATCAAGCTAATAGCTTCCCAATATTAATTAATAACGGAAAAATACTTGTCACAGGCACATTGGAGCAGCTAACTGTAAAAGAAAATATCAGGGGACCAATAGAGTACAGTATTTTTCTTGATCAAAACCTACCTCCTAGAATTGAAAATTTTAGCTTCCAAATCACACCCGAAGATTTTCATAATATCTCAGGAATCTTGCAACACGGTAATAATAAATACCAGTTTGCAGGAAAATATAATTCAAACGGAGAAAGTATAAATAAATTAATATCCACAATTTTTCCTAACATTAAATTTGACACAGAAATCAAAGAAAAATACTCGTTTAATTCCAATTTTACTATCAGTACAGATTATTTTAAAATAGATGACTTAACTTTTACAACTTCTAACAACGGAATAATTACAGGAGATGTAAATATAGATTTTTCAGAGGAACAAGATTCAACAATTAATATTAATACTGAAAATATAGATTTTAATAAATTTCTAATTCTAAACGATAAAGAAGAACAAAGGCATATTTTACATCATATATACCAAAAACTAGCATCAAGAGAGCAAGGTGGTTCATTGCTCAGAAGCATGCTATGGTTACGTAATTTATACATACCTAGCGTATATAATATCAACTTAAATAATAGCAAATATAATAATGCTGAGTTTGAAAAAATTATCCTCTTAGGCAATATCAAACATAGAGAATTAAAATTAACAAAATTGCAGTTAAACTCTAAAGATAACGATATAACTATTTCATCTATCATTGACCTGGATGAAAAACGACCATATTTCAATATTGATATAGATGCAAAAAAAGTTAACCCTATATTTCTAGAATATGGGACTGAGTCTAGCTATTCATGGTCAAAAGATCTAGTTTATATACCTAATTTCACCAATATGGACTTCAACCTTAATGCTAAATTTGAAAATTTCAAATATCACGAGCTAGTATTAAACAATGTTGAACTAGTTGCAGAGGTAAGAGATGATATAATGGATATTCAAACAGCAAAAGGTAATATCGACGAAAACGGGACATTTAATGCAGAAGGTAAGTTAATATTAGACGGCCTTCCAACACTTAACCTCACCTACAATATTAACAATTTCCAAATTAATAATTTCATTAATTTTTTCTTTAACATCCCGCATTTTTACGCCATGTCTAATTGGGCAGGGTCACTATATACATCTGGAAATACACCATACATAATGGCAAAGCAATTAAAGTCAAAAAACACCTTCTATTTAGCAGATATTAAAATAGATAAATTAGCAATACCAAAAATCGTACAAGAAATTGCTAATTTAAGCGCCAATCCAATAAACAGCTTTAAAACTTCTCTAGAAACATTAATTAGAAGCGGACATACAAAATTCAAAACTACCAATGGTACGATAAACATTAAAAATGGTGTCATCCTAATAGATAATATAAAATTAAATACTCCTAACCTACAAGCTGTTTTCGCCGGAAAAGTAAGCTTAGTAGATTTTGCCATAAAACTTAATTCAGTGTTTATTTTTACTGCTTTTTATAAAGTAAAAAGTGATATTAAAAAAACATCCCTGACACTCACTCATGGGTTAGATGGAAGATTCGATAATATTACTGGAAACTTTAATTTGCTTCAATTAGAATCGTTTGTTAAACAGCTTAAAGAGAAATATATCAAGCTATATGACAAACTTTCAGATGAGCAGTAAGACCTCAACAATATCATAATTACTTTATAAAAATGGATCTATTTGAAGAAATAAGAGAAGATATAGTTAAAACCAAATATATACATCTATGGCAGTCATATGGGAAATATGCAGTGGCTGGAATTATCCTGCTAGTAATATCATTACTAGCATACTTCATAATATATGAGCATAAAAACAAGACCAATATCAATAACACAAATAAGCTATATAAGCTCATACAAGACAATAATAAAGGAGATTACAAATCGTTCTTATCATCTATTGATAACCTAATAGATAATTCACCTGTTAATCATCAATCATATGCCATACTACAAAAAGCTAATTATGATATATCAAATAATAATATTTCGTTAGCATATAATGCCTTAATACAGTTATTCAACGATAATAATGTTTATAAGCCATATAGAGATTTCTCAGAGTTATTACTAAATTACATAATTTTTAAATATCCAACAGAAGAAACATTTGATTCAAAAATTATTGAGAATATTACTAATAACAATATATTTTATTACAATATATTAGAAATTAGAGCTTTATGCTTTATAGAACAAAATAAAATTGGAAAAGCAAGGAATGAACTACAAAAGATCTTAAATGCTCCTGATATCTCACCAGATAGCAAAAAATTCACAATCGAGTTACTAGAATTACTCAAATATAATCCAAACTTATCATAGGATTCACCAGCATGCCTATAAGAAATAATCTTATAATCATCTTATTACTAATGTCCATCTGCTCCTCTTGTTCTAAGAAACAAGATAAACTAAAGGATACAATTAATATTTTAACTGAAACCGATACCAATCTTAAAATCTCAGAAACAATAAAAGAACAAAATTTTTCAGTTAACGAACTTAAAACTATCAAACACTATAATACAAATTCAAAACATTATGGAAGTGTAATAATTGAAGGAATCAATAAAAAGAAATTAAAAAAAACACACAAAAAAAAATATTCAAACAAAAAAACCGATTTACCATTTTTTATCAAACCCTTAATAATAGAAGATAACATCTATCTCATCGATACTAACGGAAAACTGGTTGCATATAATAAAAAGAATAAAAAGACTTTGTGGAAAAATAACCTAGAAGACTCTCTAGACACATATAATTCTCTAAAGGGAGGAATAAATTTTCATAAACAAAATTTATACGTAGCGATAGGAAGCAATAAAATATTCAAAATAAACAAAGAAACAGGCCAAACTATATGGAAAAAAACATTTGATTCACTAATACGTTCAATACCATATATACATAACGACAAAATATATATCTCAGCTCTCAATAATAGTCTTTATTGTTTATCTATAAAAGACGGCAAAATAATATGGCAAAATAGCTTTTTAGATAGCCTTTCATCTCAATTTGGGAATTCAGGGGTAAACAGTAGGGGATTTATAATCTCACTTGGAAACTCATCTGGAGAAATTATAGTCATAGATGGAGAAAAAGGAGAAATAATTTGGAAAGACAATATAGGCTCAATAAATGTTGGAGTAGAACATTTTAATTTTTATGATATAGATAGCTTTCCTATCATATATGACAAAAAACTATACTCTGTATCATCAAATGGAAATATGGCTGCGTTTGAATATATTTCTGGAGTAAAATTATGGGAAAGAAAACTTTCATCGCGAAAAACCCCTTGGGTCACCAAAGAGCTGGTATTTGTAATAGACAATAATAACAACCTGATAGCATTATCTAGGAATTCAGGAAAAATAAAGTGGTATAGAAAGCTAAACCAAGAAATCCACCAAAAAAAAGAAGAAAAATTTTTCTACGGGCCAGTAGTAATCAATGGACAAGTGTTTGTTAGTAGCAACGTTGGAAGATTAGTAGCATTTGATTATAATTCTGGAGAAATATCATCAAAATACAAAATACCTAAAAACATTAATCATTTTCCTATTATAGAAAATGATAGAATGTATATGTTAAACAACAAATCAGTATTATACGAATATAAGTAATTATGACCTTCACAATAGCAATAGTAGGAAGACCCAATGTTGGAAAATCAACTTTATTTAATAGCTTAGTAGGCAAAAAATCAGCAATAGTACATGATTATCCAGGGGTAACAAGGGATAGGAAAGAAGCCCAAGCTAACTTCTTAGGAATTGATTTTACATTAATCGATACAGCTGGTTATGAAGTAGAAGAAAGAAAAGCCATTACAATTGCAAAAGATCTAACCAAACAAATAGATTTTGCAATAAGCAGTGCCGACTTATTATTATTGTTATTAGACGCAAAAACAGGTGTTATATCTGAAGATTACGAATTTATTGATTATGTCAGAAAAAGAAATAAACCTACTATTTTAGTCATCAACAAATCAGAATCAAAAAAGAGAGAGATATCTGCTAATGATATATATAAATTCGGATTCAAGAACATCGTACACTTATCCGCTGAACATAGGGTAGGGTATGAAGATTTATATACTAATATCAATCATTTCTACGAAGAATATTTAGCTGTTTATGGTATAGAAGAAGAGTCATATAGTAACTCTAAAACAATGAGAATGGCTATAGTTGGAAAACCAAACGTAGGAAAATCAACCTTTATTAATAATTTAATAGGAGAGAAAAGACTTATTGAAGCTGATGAAAGCGGTACTACCAGAGATTCAATCGAAATTTCCTGGCAATATGAGGATCACCAAATCACTCTTATAGACACAGCCGGAATCAGAAAAAGAAATAAAATACAGCAGAAATTAGAAAAACTAACATATGATGACTCTATTAAAGCAATTAGATTTGCTGATATATGTATATTACTTCTAGATAGCACCCAAGAAAAATTAGAAAAACAAGATTTAATTATTGCTAACCACATTATAAACGAGGGAAGGGGGCTGGTAATTGCCTTAAATAAAACAGATCTTTTATCAAAAGAAGAGTTAGAGGAAACCATTGATGAAGTTAGATACCAGATTTCTCGTTACATTACTCAAAATAAAAATATTAAGATCTATGCAATATCAGCAAAACAAGGAAAAAACATTGGAAATGTAATAAATATCGCAACCCAGATATATCAAACTTGGAATATTAGGCTTTCTACATCAGAACTAAATCAGTGGATCAATTACGCCGCCAATACCCATAGCCCACCTCTATATAAAGGAAAAGAAATAAAATTTAAATATATAACACAAATCAAATCTAGGCCTCCAACATTTGTTATCAACACAAATTACCCAGAAAAGATACCTGATTCTTATATTAGATATTTAAAAAATTCACTAATTGATAATTTGGAACTCTCTGGAGTAAACCCTAGAATAATTTTTAAGAAATCATCTAATCCATATGGAAATAAAAAAGGATACAAGACTATAAAACACTAATGTTTTACAAATAACTTATTGAGATTTACCTCTCTCTAACACCACCATCTTTTTGCTCACCACGTTGAGATGGAGAGGCCATTTCACCAGCTTTCTTATCAGTATCTTGCATTTTGACTCCCATATTTGATAACAAGCTACCTAATATTTCAAATTCTGACTTCATAGGCTTTTCTTTAGCATTATCAACTTCTTTATCTCCTCCAACCATACTAGATAAGAACTCCATACCACCAACAGGCAATTCAGAAACCTTATCTATTGCACCTTTGACGTTATTCAGCTCATTTCTACCCATTTTTTCTGTCTTGTCTCCTATTCCAGACCTAATTTCTTGCTCAATATCTGACCTTTTATCATTATCAGAGATACCTATCTCATCTAAAACTGTATTTACTATTACTCCTACTTGATCAGCAATATTATCTCTTAATGATTGTAAGGTTTCTCTTTCTCCTATCAAATTAAATAAATTCTCTTTTCCTCCCATAATCATAGCTAAGAAATCTATCTGTGTTTCACTATTGTCAGGAGTCTCATTAATCTTAGTCACAGCTCGTTTCATATAACTAAGTTGCCCTTTATGCATCTCATCCATTTGTCCAGCTATATTGTCTGATATCGCTTTTTCTATCTCCTGTTGCTGCTCTATATCATCAATACCAAAAGCGTCCAACATAGAGGTAACCATGTTATGCACTTGGTCAAATATAAAAGCCTTTATATCAGTTAAAGAGTCCCTAATTTCCTGAACCTCGGGATTATAATCTCTATGATTAACCTCCTTATCATTGATAGCTTCTACTTCTTCTTCCTTCCCATATATTTCTTTATATAGACCATAATTTAATAGCTTCAAACTTAACTCAGAATCTGGCACATATTGACCAATTTTATCATAATCACCAGATATAATATGATCTACCACAAGCCTTTTTGCATCTAAGTCTAGCGTCTCCATAGAAGTAGGGTATATGTCATTCATTACTGCATATATCAGTAATGCATCACTCTGCTCACTCATTTATATAAAATTTCTAATTCACAAATCTTGTATATTAATATAGTATAGTATTAGTATTAGAATTATAATAGCAAGTATTCAGATATCATAAGCTCTCCCCACCAAAGGTTAGAGCCGATTGAAGATATAAAAACAGATAAATCTGGTGATATTAACCTATGTTATAGAAAAACTAGTGAATCAAGAAATAACAAACACATCCCCAACGATCCTAAAGCAAATGATTATGATGTTAATGGATGAATATGTTAATTGTCCATTAACTAACCGGAAAATCCTAATTAATAGCATTTTATTCTGGAAAGATATTATAGAAAAATCTGAAGATGATATATCAGATATATTTTCCGAAGATTTATTAAGCCTTCTAGAACAAATTCAAAAGCATGACTTAACCTACAGCCATAAAGAATCATCTAACATAATAAAAGAACATTATGATGAGCTTGAAATCAAAGAAGTTCCATCAGAAATATATAACTTATTAAAAATTTCTTCCCAAATTTTTTCACAAGACCAAACCTCTTATACAAACTTCTCTCACATAGCAGATAATATAATTAGCTTAATAGAAATAAATCTACATATTGAACCTGACTCACATGAGTTAACATTTGATAAAAGAGCTAATTTAATAAAGAAGAAGCTCAAAAAACATAAATTAGCCAATTTATTAAAGTCATTCGAAAAACTAACCTCATTAGATAGTTTTAAAAAATATAAAAATTACAAAAAAGATCATTTCGAATCACGTTCAAAAGAGTTAGAAGAAGAAACAAAGCACCTTGGATTAGAAAAAGAAAAAAAAGACAAACAAAAAGAAATAGAAAAGACGCAAGAACCAGAAATAGAACAGTCAAATGACAGTACTTTACTTGCAACCGCAATATCCCGTATCAAAGAAATTATTAACAACCCTGGTGACATTGATAATAAAATAGAAGCATTACAACAAGAATTTACTAATATTGAACGCATATTGGGAATACAAAGCCCAAGCAATGAAATAAATCAGCAACGCTTCAAAGGTATTTCAGAATCTATTAATAGTAGTGACCTACAAATAGACCAATCTACGGAAACATTATTAAAAGATACCAATTTCGAAAAACTATACTCAGACTTTCACGACAATTGTAACAAAGAATACAACTCAATCCTAGACCACTCAAATATTGACCTACATGACCTAAAAATCAGTGACAGCAACGAACCAGTCCACTGCCCAGAAAAAAACTCCCACACCCCCAAAAAAGAATTCTCCGAAGAAAGCATGAACAAACTCCTGGAAAGCAAAAAGAACAACCATTATAATGATTAGATTTTTTTAATTAACAGAAATCATACTCATTCCTAATTTAATAAAATATTTTATAATTAAATTAATCTTAGTAAATTCTAAAAGTGCCAGAGATAAATCGTTTTTTAGGAATAATTATTAGAATCTATTTTCAAGTTAAAAAAAATAGTTAAACTGAACTTCAAAGATGTTGTTAATACTCGATAATCCTTTTATTAATCATAGACAAATAACACAGCTATTATTCTAACACTGTTAAATGAATTATAACTTATAGCTCATAAATCTAACTTGAACAAAAATAAAAAAAACTACCAACGTCCGCACCAACTCGGGGAACATTTTCTTTCGTAATTGCCTTAGATTTTTTTAAATCGCAATACGCAGTGTAGCGGAAGCTACATAAGTATTGCTATTTAGAAAAAGATGAGGTGATTACGAAAGAAAATGGTGGAGATAAGCGGATTCGAACCGCTGACCCTTTGCTTGCAAAGCAAATGCTCTACCAACTGAGCTATATCCCCATATGCAAGGAAATTTTCTATCAATAGAAAATCATAGAGAGATTTTATAGATAGAAAAGTACTAAGTGTAAAGCTAAAAATTAACATTAGCCTTACACTTAATATATTAATCTTTTTTAGATAAATTAAGTAATTAACCTACCTTTAATACATCATCACCTTCTTCCCAATTACAAGGGCATAATTCCCCTGTTTGGCAAGCATCTAGGATTCTTAATACTTCGTTAGGGTTTCTACCAACACTTAATGCATTAACTGAAACATGTTGAATAACATTATTAGGGTCGATAACAAAAGTTGCTCTTAAGTCAACACCTTCATTTTTATCCAATACTCCTAAATTGTCAGAAAGTTCTCTTTTAATATCTGCTAATAGAGGGTAGGGAAGAGTTTTTAAACCTGGATGTTGGTTTCTCCATGCCAAATGAACAAATTCTGAATCAATACTAGCACCTAAAATTTGCGCATTACGTTTCTTAAATTCAGCATCTAAATTTCCAAATTCAACAATTTCAGTAGGACAAATAAAAGTAAAATCTTTTGGATAAAAGAAAAGTACTTTCCACTGACCTGAATAACTTTTATCTGTTACATCGATAAAAGCATCATTTATATTATTACTTACAACAGCTTTTAATGAAAATTCTGGTAATTTATCACCTACAGTTAACATAATTGAACCTCGATTTTATATTTTATTAATAATAACAAATTAGATATATCTTTTTTATAAAATATCAAGGCAAGAATTAAATTAATATCTTACTCATCCTAACCCCTAATTTATGAATCTAATTAAACGCTTCCCCTATCCTAACCACATCATTTATTTTCCATAATATATATTATGCGACATTAGTTTGTAGCTACTTATTACCCTCTAGATACAGTTTGTAGCTCTTTGTTATCTTGTAATTCAGTTACATCATAATACCCAGCATTCAAAAAATACTCTTTCACATCTTTATTATTGTTATTTATAAGCGCTTCTTGCATATATTTCTGAATATTTTTTCTTGTATGATCACCTATTTGTTCCAAATCACTAATATTTAATGTGCTCATAATGGCATCCACAGCCATAACATCTTCATTTTGCGCCACATTGCATATCACTATCGGATATAAAGTAAATAACCTTTTCAAGGAGTCCTGAAATTCTGCATAATCTATCTTTTGCCCAAGGTTTTCCAACTGCTTATATGTTACACTCCTTAAATATTGTCTTACATTCCCCTTTAACGTATTTCCACCTAAGAAATCAATCACTGCCTTCTTCCCTCCTGACTCAAATAATTTATCTATTGGAGCCTTACTTATCACCTCTTTACGCTCTTTATGCATACTCTTCTTAAAACTATCTATTCCAACCTCAGGATCCAATTTACAAAAAAGAAATATTTACGCAAATATTTCCTTATAGTTAGTTACTTGTCTATCACCATCATCATATGGAATAACATCAAACCTTCCCCATATTGGTGCAGGCCAGGATATATCTGTTTCATATCTCGCAACAATATGAATATGTAGCTGCTTTACTATATTTCCCAAAGCTCCAATATTTAATTTATCAGGTGATAGCTCTTTTTTTATAATTTTGCTAACTTCCGTTATTTCAAACATCAGAATAACTTGTTCTTCTTCTGATAATTCATATAATTCTGTAATATTATTAATTTTAGGAACCAAAATAAACCACGGGTAATTACTATCATTCATTAATAATAACTTCGATAACCGAAAATCTTTTATAAAGATTGTATCCTCTGCTAACTTTCTATCGAGATTAAATTTGTCCATTCTTCCTCACTTAAAATTGTTACTCCTAAATCCTTTGCTTTCTTTAATTTACTACCTGACGAATCTCCAGAAACTACAAAATCTGTCTTACTGGAAACGCTAGCCTGAACCTTTGCTCCCAATCTTTCTGCAATATCTTTTGCTTCTAACCTAGTATAATTTTTTAAACTCCCAGTAAATACTATAACTTTATTAGAAATTTTAGATGAAACAACATTACTAACAAATTCCTCTACATCTAAAATATCACATAAAGACATAACCGCATCTATATTATCCTGATATGAAAAATACTCTATTAATCTATTAACCACTTTTCCCCCTAAGCCATCTATATTAATTAAATTTTTATATGCCCCACCTTCACCATCATTTATAGCATTTTGTACTTCATCTATTAATACGCTAATATTACCATAATGTTTCGCAAGTAATTTTGCATTATTTTCTCCTATATATCTAATTCCTAAGGCGTATATAAATCTTTCCATAGATATAGTTTTTTTATCATTTATAGCTATATAGAGATTATCTACTGATTTCTTTCCCCAACCAGGAAAATTTTCCAACTTAATTGCTGAATCACTTTGCCTTTCTTCTAATAAAAATATATCCGCAAAACTCTTTACCAAATTCTTGCTATATAAGAACTCTATTTGCTTATCTCCCAAACCATCTATATTAAAGGCTCCCTTACTAACAAAATGCTTTAACCTCCCTAGAATCTGGGCCTCACACACAAACTCCCCTATACATCTAGTAACCGCCTCATCAGCAACTCTTTCTGTCGGAGAATCACAAACAGGACACTGACTTGGAAAATTAAATATCTTAGTTTCCTTTCTTTTATCAAAATCCACTCCTACTATTTGAGGTATTACATCCCCTGCCCTCTGAACTGTAACTATATCACCAATTTGTATATCCTTACGTTTTATCTCATCTTCATTATGTAAAGTAGCCCTCGTAACCAAAACCCCTCCAACATTTACAGGAGCAAGGCATGCAACAGGGGTAAGGGCGCCTGTACGCCCTACCTGAATAATTATATCCTCTAACTTTGTCTTAACTGTTTCTGCTGGAAACTTATGAGCTATAGCCCATCTAGGACTACGAGAAACATTGCCTAATCTATTTTGCAAAACAAAATCATTTACCTTATAAACCATGCCATCTATATCATATTCAAGGCTATAACGCTCCTCATTAATCCCCTTATAAAATTCTACTATCTCCTCTAATGAAGACATAGTTTTAGTATAAGGGTTAACCGCAAAGCCAAGATTAGAAATTTTATCTAACGCCTCTTTCTGGCTATTAGAATATTCTTCCTCAGTCAGTACCGTATATATAAAATAATTCAGATTTCTTTTTGCTGTAATCCCCGTATCTAACTGTCTTAAAGAGCCAGATGCTGCATTTCTAGGATTGGCAAAAATCTTATCATTATTAATCTGCTGATTATGGTTGAGTTTTGCAAAATCTTTTTTAGTCATAAAAACCTCCCCTCTTACTTCAAATTTACCAGGATAATTCCCTGATAATTTTAGTGGGAAATTTTTAATCACTTTAACATTTTCAGTAATATCCTCTCCCTCTTTACCATCCCCCCTGGTTATCCCCTTAACAAAAATTCCATTTTCGAACCTCGCCGCAAAAGATATGCCATCAATCTTAGGTTCAGCACATATTTCAGGGAAGTAATCAATACTTAAAAAATTTTGTATTTTATTCACAAAATCATCTAAATCACCACTAGTAAATGCATTAGCAAGAGATAGCATCGGCTGGGAATGAATCACCTTATGAAACTCACTCTGAACCAAATAGCCTACTTTCTGGGTCGGGCTATCGGATATAATAATTGCTGGAAAATCATCCTCTATCTCCTCCAACCTCTTCCTTAGCTTATCGTATTCAGCATCATCTATTAAAGATTCATTTTCTGCATAATATTTCTTATCACATAAATTAATCTTCTTAACTAATGAAAAATACTCTTCTTTAATGCTCTCTTTAAAAAGGCTATCCACCATTGAATGTATGACTACAAATTAAAACAACTTTTCTACTCCCTTCTTTATAGTATCTATATGACTATTAAAAAATGAATTTATTTTGTACACCCTATTATCCATTTTACTATTATCAATCTGTAGATATTCGATTTTATTCACGTAGTTCCAACTAGTTACCAGAATAACAAATAATATAGAAATAGAAAAAAAGTTACTTAACTTATTAATTAATGATACTTTAACTACTCCTTTCTTTGCTTTTACATTTTTTACATACCTTATTCTCGAAGCAGTAGATGGATGAGTTGAAAATATTGTAATAAACCCAGCTTTACCAAGAAATGATAACGCAAAAGCTGTATCATCTCCCCCGCAAGCAAGAGCTGCTTGATAATCACACCGATACTCAGTTTCTCTGCTAATATGTAATTTCAAAAATTCAAAAACTTTTAAAATTATATAGCGATGAAAAAAATTTATAAAAAAACATGTAACCCTGTAAATAAAGGCTATCACGCCATATAAAACTCCTCCCATTATTGGAACAATTTTTACAATTTTTAAAATTATTTTAAAAAACAAATGCACTATGCCAAGTAATATCGATGTAGCTTTTTCATTGGCAAATAGCAACAATGTCGGCAAAAAATCTTTATTTACTAAATGAGATATCTCATGAGCGAGAATAGCCTTAATAGCGGTTTGAAACTCCTCTTCTGAATCACATTGATCTCTAATATGCACTAAAAGCCCCATTGTCAAAACAACTATCTTTTTCCGAAATGAACCAATAGCATAGGCATTCACCTCATCACTGGATGCTATAAATAAAACAACCTTCCTGACTCCAAATTTATTCTGCAAATCATTAAAATTCTCAATCAGTTCAGGAATAAATTCAAATTTCTGTGTATACTTTACAGCTGGCTTTGCTCCCCTAGTTAACCCCCAAATAGTAAAACCTAGAATACAATCCAGAGTAAGATACAAAATCATAAAACTGCTAACTATAAAAAAACTTAAATAGCTAATATCAATCATTCCCTGCACAAACTGTTTTTCACTCACCAAAAACAAAGGAGAAACAGACAGAACTATAGGCAAAAAAAGAATTAGTAAATTAATGATACTTAATATATATATAAGGAGTAGATTGAAGGGTTTGGAAAACATTATCCTAAAAAAATCAGTAATATATTTCAGTAATAATGACTCGTAAGATTTTTTTTTCCATATTTATCTTATTTTTTTTAGCTTCATGCGGTAAAAAAGAAGAAAGCTTTCCCGTAGAACATTGGTATGACCTTTCCATCAATAACATGAAAAAAGGAAATTTATACTCCGCTCAAGAAGCGCTAGAAAAAATAGAAATAGAGTTTCCCTATTCAAAATTCTCAGACAAAGCAGAAATTTTGTTAGGTTTTTTACATTTTATTAATAAAGACTATGACAAAGCTGCAATTTCCGCCGAAAAATTTATAAAATTAAGACCAGCCAACCAATATGTTTCATATATGTACTTTCTTAGAGCCGAAGCATATATGCAGCAAATGTCTGATTACCTTAGAGATCAAACAGTCACAAAACAATCAAAAAATAGTTTTTTGCAACTAATTTCACGCTTTAGCAATGAAAAATACTATAATTATTCTACAAAATCCATTAGCAAAATCAATGAAACAATAGCAAATTACTATCTCGATATCGGCAGAACCCACCAAAAAAAAGAAGAATATATATCTGCCATTTCTAGATTTAAAATGATAATAGAAAAATATCACTACACTATTTACGCCCCTGAAGCATACTTCCGTCTAGTTGAAACATACTATGCACTTGGCCTCACATCGCAAGCTATATACCAATCTAAAATTTTGCGTGAAAAATTTCCAGAAAATATTTGGAATAAAAGGAATTTAATTTTTACAAATAAATATGTTAAGAAAGCTACTAATTAAAAACTTCATCCTGATAGACGATATTAATATAAACTTCCAAGAGGGGCTAACAGTACTAAGCGGAGAAACAGGAGCTGGGAAATCGATCTTACTTGATGCAATAAAATTGCTACTTAGCAAGAAAACAGCAACCAATATAAAAAAACAAGCAGATAAAACAACTATCGTCGAACTAGTCTTTGATAATCCAAATACTCAAGACAAAAAAATACAAATATTACTCGAGGAGAACTCTATTGAGATAGATGAGGATATGTTAATTCTAAGAAAATCAATATCTAAAGATAATAGGGTCTCTGCATCAATTAACGATTTTAACGTAAGCATAAAATTATTAAGCACCCTCCTTTCAGCTCTTCTAGAAATACACGGTCAGCATGATAACAATGATTTATTCGACAGTTCAAAACATATAAAATATTTAGATTCTACATTAAAGGAACATGGCCCTCTTTTAAGTAAACTAAAAAGCAAATATAACGAATATAAAATCGCCAAACGTGATTATGAAGAGTTAAAGGCTAAAAAAGATCAATATCTAACAGATATAAAAAACCTCAAAGATACAATTAATGATATAGAAAAATTATCTCCTACAGATGGTGAATTTAATAAACTAGTTGATCAACAAATTTTACTTAAGAAAGGACAGAATCTAAAACAATTATACCAAAAATACCAAAACCAAATAACCAGTCCTAACGGTATTCAGACAGGGTTACTATTATTACAAAAAGACCTTATTAATAATCTAAGTAATGATGAAGAAAGCTTCTCCTATTTATTAAACGAAGTAGAACAGATGTTAAAATCATGTGACTCAATTGTAGATAAATTAGAGTTACAAAACTATAGTAATGAATATAGCCTAGACGAAATAGAAGAAAGAATATCTCATTATAAGTCCTTATCTAGAAAATACTCTATAAATGCCGTAGAAATTTGTGACTTTTATCAAAGCTCTATATCGCAATTGGACGAAATTAGCACCAAATTAGAAAAGTTCCAGAACCTAGATAAAAACATAAATATTCTAAAAGAACAATTCCTAACTATGTCTGAACAGGTTAACTCAATTAGACAAAAGGCTGCGTCAGATCTAGAAGAAACCATACACCACAACCTGAAAGATCTATATATGGAAAAAACTAAGTTCAAAATTCAATTCTACAATCTAAGCGAAGAAAATTGGTCACATAAAGGAAATAAAAAAGTAACTTTCGAAGTATCCACCAACCCTGGACAGCCATATGGAGAATTGACAAAAATTGCATCAGGAGGAGAATTGTCGAGATTTATGCTATCCTTAAAAATAGCTTTAACTCTAGACAGTAAAACATTGATTTTTGATGAAATAGACACAGGAATAAGCGGAAAGGTATCAGAATCAGTAGGCACAAAACTTTCCCATCTATCAAATAATAACCAGGTTATAATCATCACACATCAACCCCAAGTTGCAGCAAAGAGTAATAATCACTTAAAAATAATAAAATCATACAACTCTAATATTACTAACATAGAAGTAACTCCTTTATCTATAGATGAGAAAATAGAAGAAATAGCAAGAATGATCTCTGGTAAAGAAATAACAGACAAAGCGCGCCAAGCAGCCAAACAAATAATAAATGGATAATTTTTTAACTTCAGCTGATACCACCATATTTATCTATCACCTACCATCAATCAATCATTAACCTTGGTTGGTAGATTTTAGGTAATATTTTCACAAAATCATTAATTCCTTCTTCAGCGCTTGATATATGCTGAAAAATATGTTATAATTGTTCCAACTTAGGGTGGAATTATGAAAAATAGCATAGACAAAACCATTGCAAATCTACAAAAGCAAATCAACATATTACTGCAATCAAGGCGTAATGTGGTTGGTGCTGATGATAAACATCCATCAAACAGACTTTCCATATCAACAATAGGTAAAAAAAATGAAGAAATAAGAGAACTTTACCTAGAAAAAAACCATATAAGAAATAAATATTTTGATACTTGGAAAAAAATCAGAAATGAAATAAAAAACATAGAAATTCCTAGCACTTTAAACGAAGAAGATCAAAGGATTTTAAGATATAAAAAAGCTGATTTGATAAAGAAAACAAATCGTGCTATTGATAGACGCAATAAAAAATCAGACCAAGAAAAAGAAGAGGTTATCGAAGAAACCAGATTAGCTGCAAAAGAGGAATCTAATGCTAAAGATACTCAATTATCAAAAAAAGTACAAAAGATATATTCTGGAAAATTACTACAAAGATTGTCCCTTGCTACAATGATTGGATTGGCAGCAGGTGCTGGCTACTTTGCCTTAGATTATTTCAAATATGAATGGAGTCACGACCTTCCAGGTACTACAGAAACTACAACTAATACCCAATTAATAGAATCAACTGCATCTACGACCACTATCACGTCTCCTACAGCTGACACTACCGTAACATCTGGAACCGATATCACTACTCCGGTTGACATCCCATTACCAGGTGATCCAGATGTAACAGTTGTCACCGATACAACAGCTACTGATACAAGCACTCAGACATATGAATATATCGAAGAAACAACCAGTACGACAAAAGATGTAACTGTAAGTATTTTAGATACCAATTTTTCAATATCTACATTTTACCTAGTTGGACTCGTTACTGCAGCCGTCATTGTCTTTGGAGCATTATCATATTTATATAAAGCTAATAAAGATAAGAAAAAAGCCAAAGAAATAGTAAAAGAAGGTGCAGTATTAGATATCATACAAGGAAAAGTTCATAATTTATCATTAGTAGAAGAAAGAGATCTAAAAACTAAACTTAATGTTTTAAAAGAAGTTAGAGAAGAAATGTCAGAGCTAACTCAAGATTTAAATAACAGAATAATCGATTCTATGAGAAGCAAAACTCATATAGAAGACTTTCCTGAACTAAATTCATATAACAGCGCTAGCTCTTCTGACAGACCTAACGAAGAAATAGCCTTTCCTAGTACCCAAACTCAAGAACCACCAGCCAAGGTTACTGGGTTTATGGAAGATAATAAACCACATAAGTCTAATGGTATTAACCGACCTACAAAAAATACAATAGCAAGAGAACCAAAATTAGGAAAAGAGTTTGCACTCTCCACTCGTGAGCAGGATAAAGCAGCTCCTAAAATGAAACTTAATAACAATGCTAAACCTAAAAATGATATATCTACAGATCAATTTTTAGATAGCCTACTAGCCACATCAGCTAAATCTGATAAAGGCGACCTAAATAAGACATTTGCTAGTCAACTATCCTCTAGTAAAAATAACGATAGTTTTGTTGAAGCTATAAACAGATCAAAACAACAAGCGCCCTCTCCAGGAAACAGCCTAAAGTAATATTAGCCCCTAATTGTAAAAGCTTTAACCACGGTTGACGTTAAACATAAAACCAGGTAAATTCTAAACACTAAAAAATTAATAGCAAATAAAGCATATTAAAATAGGCATTGCGGACATGGCGGAATTGGTAGACGCGCAGCGTTGAGGTCGCTGTTCTCTAATTTTTGAGAGTGGAAGTTCAAATCTTCTTGTCCGCACCAAAATACAAACACCTCCCTAAACCAAGCCTAATAACTAATCAGCAAGTTATAAAATATACTAATATGTAAACGCCATCACTGCAAGTAAAAGGGCAGGTAAAAAAAGCAAAGCCAACTCCATAATTTTAAAAAATAAATTACTTAAATAATGTTAAACACCTAAAACAGGAATATAAATGTTTCAAGCTTTTTTCATAAAAAAGTCACTTACAACGATATTGATAATTATTATCATTTTCTTCTTGCAAGCTAAAAATACTCATGATAATAATTATCAGTATCAGCTTGGAGTATAAGATTTTAATTTAATGAAAATCACTAACAATATACATAATATCCTACTTGCCGTGGTTATAAATTTTGCATTTATAGCCCTCTTTTCTTTTTCCTCTATCCCAGAAGAAGAAGTAGCAAGAGCTGTAAAAATTTCATTAATTTCAAAAACAAGCACTTTCCCTTCTCAAAAAAGAGTAGAAAAAAAGCAAAAAATATCGCAAAATAAAAACCCCATAAATAAAGCAAGAACAGAAGAACCAATAGAGGAAATAGTAGATAATGATATATCTTATACCCCTCCCCTTTATAGTTACGGCAGCGTAAATAACCCCGTACCAAAATATCCAAAACTTGCTATTAGAAAAAAACATCAAGGTAAAGTAATAGTATGCGTAGATGTAAGTACTAACGGACTAGTTTCTAGTGCTAGCATATGTAATTCAAGTGGATCAAACTTATTAGATAGGGCTGCTTTAAAAACTATTAGATATTGGAAATTTGAAGCGGCAAAAAAAGGAAATGAATTTGTTATTGCCAAAATTCAAATACCTATTATATTTTCACTGAACAAGTCTTAAACTATTCCTAAGAATAGCTGGTTTAGTTTATTTCTAATTACATATCATACTTCACAAAAAAATAGATGATACTCAATAAACTACTCTTTCAAACCGATATAGTGATCTCTATAGTTTTTTGGATATTAATAATAATGTCCATAATATCTTGGAGTTTGATCTTTGCTAAATCTATCAATTTTAGAAAATTACAAAAAAAATTAGATAATTTAATATCTATTCCTGAAGGACAGAACCAAAATGAATTATTAAACGATATATTCCCGCCAGGGTACAATCACATCCAAAGCCACTATGATAAAAACCAATTTTTTCTAAAAAAACATCTTAGCTTCGGCATGACAATGCTAGCAACAATTGGTAGCTCTTCTCCTTTTATAGGACTTTTTGGAACAGTTTGGGGAATATATTTTGCTCTAATAGAGATTAGTAACGAAGGAAGTGCCAGTATTGATGTAGTAGCAAAGCCAATGGGAGAAGCATTAATAGCTACTGCATTTGGGCTTTTTGCTGCTATACCTGCAGTAATTTCTTTTAATTTTTTTAAAAAAACAGCAACCGATATTAATCATAAATATAACCTTATCTTTTATGGCAATAAATAACTTCTCAGATAACGAAGATGATTTTATGTCAGAAATAAACATCACCCCGATGGTTGATGTAATGTTGGTTCTAATGCTAATCTTCCTAGTAACAGCACCTGTGCTTACTAATAGCATTAATGTCGATTTACCAAAAACAAATAATTCTCCTGCGCAAGATAGCAAGCTCCCTAAAATGAAAAAAATTTTTATAAATAATAAGGGAGATATCTATTTTGATGAAAATTTACAAAAAAATTACAAAACTCTATTTAGCAATGTTTTAAAAGAATATCACGATAATATCGAAATAAGGATATTTGCAGACAGAAACACACCATACCATATAATTGCCAAGATATTGGGTTTTTTACAAAAAGAAAATATCACAAATATAGGACTAATTACAGAAATAGAATAAAAAATGAAATCTAAAGCAACAAAGAAATCATCAAGCCCGATGATACAGCAATATTTAGATTTAAAATCTCAATATGAAGAATATATATTATTCTTTAGAATGGGAGATTTTTATGAAATGTTTTTCGAAGATGCAAAAATTGCATCCTCGGTGCTAGATATAGCGCTAACAAAGAGAGGAAAAGATAAAGATATAGAGATCCCTATGTGCGGAGTACCACACCATTCTTATGAATCATATCTAGAAAAATTAATCAAAAACAACTTAAGGGTTGCTATTTGCGAACAAATAGAGACCCCAGAAGAAGCAAAAAAAAGAGGATATAAAGCTATTGTAAAAAGAGATGTAGTTAGGGTAGTAACCCCTGGCACATTAACCGAAGATAACCTTCTCAATCCAAAAAAATCTAACTATTTACTGTCAATTACTATCAAATCCGACCAATGTGCTATAGCGTGGGTAGACATATCAACCGGAGAATTCTATATCAAAACCCTTTTTATAGATGAATTACCATCAATTTTAACTTTAATAGAACCACAAGAAATTCTGCTTGATGAACAAATTTTAAATTATAATAACACTGGATACCTAATACAAGATTACAAAAATCAGCTCATAAACTTTCCATCAAGCTACTTTGAAAGTAAGAAAAATGACAAAATAATAAAGGATTTTTACAATATAAAATTCACTGATTCTTTTGGTGAGTTAAGTAATCTAGAAATTGGAGCATCTGGAGCATTAATATCATATATACAAAACACCCAAAAAGCTCAATTACCAAAACTAAACTTCCCTAAATTAACTTTATCGGAACAATATCTCCAAATAGATAAAACTACATTAAAGAGCTTAGAGATATTTAGTAGCGAAGAAAAGAACAATTCCCTTTTTTCATTCATAGACAATACCAAAACGGCCTCTGGTGCGAGAACTTTAAGAAAATTTTTATCTAATCCATTAATAGATAAAAACAAAATTGACGAACGCCTGAATAAAGTTAGCTTTTTTACCAACAATGTAAATTTAACCAATGAAATAAGGGAGATAATAAAATTTTTTCCCGACTTAGAAAGAGCTATGCATAAACTATTACTTTCAAGAGGAGGTGCAAGAGATTGGTTAATCATCATTAATGGTATAAATGTCATTCAAAAATTAGAAAATTTTTATCATCAAGAATCAAATCTCTTACCTGAAAACATTCAAAATATATTTTCTAAATTACAAGGCGTTACTGATCTGCTACCAGAATATGATATAATCACAGATTCACCTCCTATATTACTACGTGACGGAAATTTCATTAAATCGGGGATTTCTGAAGAATTAGACTATTTCCGTAATCTAAATAAAATTGCTAGCAATAAAATAAAAGAACTAGAAGAGAAATATCGTAATGACACTGGTATTAATAATCTCAAAATAAAATCTACAAATATCCTAGGCTATTATATCGAAATCAGTAAAAACTCATTACCTAAAATCAATGATCAGCATTTTATACATAGGCAAACATTAGCAAATAATGTTAGATTCGTAACAGAGAAAATATTAACAATACAAAATGAACTAAACCAGGCAACTGATAAATCTCTAGAAATAGAATTAGCTATATTCTCTAACTTACTGAAAAAACTTGATAATGACAGAAAAAAACTACAAGAAGCTATTCATGCAGTAACCTTATTAGATATATATACTAATCTAGCATTTTTAGCTAATAAATATGGCTTCACAAGACCAAATATATCTAATAACAATACGCTTAATATAATTGACGCCTTTCACCCTGTAGTAAAAAACAACTTACCAGATGAAATACACGAATTTACAACAAATAGTTGCACGTTAGATAAGGAAAATTTTTGGCTAATAACAGGCCCAAACATGGCAGGAAAGTCTACCTTCTTAAGGCAAAATGCATTAATCATCATATTAGCACAAATTGGATCATTTGTACCTGCCAAATCAGCTGATATCGGGATTGTAGACAAAATATTTAGTAGGGTCGGAGCATCCGATGATCTATCAAGAGGCAGGTCAACCTTTATGGTAGAAATGCTAGAAACTGCAACTATATTAAATAACGCAACACAAAAATCATTTTTAATCTTAGATGAAATAGGACGAGGAACAGCTACATTTGACGGAATGTCTCTTGCTCTAGCAATCATAGAGCATATTCACAACAATATAAAATCTAGAACATTATTCGCAACCCATTACCATGAATTATCAGAATTATCTGATAAATTAAATAACTGCGAATGCTATTATAGCCCAGTAAAAGAAGAAAAAGGGAAAATTATTTTTACTCATAAGATAGTTCCAGGAATAGCCAAAAAATCATATGGAATAGCTGTAGCCTCCCTTGCAGGATTACCCCAAAATGTTATAAATAGAGCTAATCAAGTAATAAAAGCTTTAGAATCAAAACACAAAATAGACGAAGCCTTGCAACTTCCATTATTTCAAAACACTAACCCAATAAATGATAATAACATTTCTCAAACAAACGATAATGAGCTAACAGGAAAACAAAAAAAACTTTTTGAAAAATTAAAAAATCTTGATATTGATCAAATAACGCCCAAACAAGCATTAGAGATTTTATATGAGTATCAATCAGAAATTAAATAATAATTCCCATATCAATAATGAGTTAATTCTCTTTTCTAATGAGCTAGCAGATATTAGCCAAAAAATTCTCGAACAATATTTTCGTAAATCTAATTTACAAGATTTCGAAAAAGACGACAAAAGCCCTATAACCATAGCAGATACAGAAGTTGAAAGCGCACTACGTGCTGAAATAGAAAAAAAATATCCAGCCCATACAATAATAGGAGAAGAGTTTTCAGATTTAGACGGCATAAGTAATTATAAATGGTATATTGATCCTATAGATGGAACTAGTAGTTTTATTATGGGAAAACCTATTTTTACAACATTAATAGCTTTAACATATGATTCAGAACCAATTTTCGGCTTGATTAATCAGCCGATCACAAAAGAAAGATGGCAAGGAGGAGAAGTATATCAAACAAATTTTAATGGCATAAACGTAAGCACAAAAAAGACAACAAAACTAGAAGAAGCAATATTAGCTACCACCTCCCCTTACCTATTTGATGAACAACAATTGCATTCATTTAATAAATTACGCAAGCAAACCAAATATCAAAAATATGGAGGCGTCTTTTTAGGAGGAGACGCATATCTATACGCAATGCTTGCATCAGGACATATTGATATCATCCTAGAATCCAACCTAAAAGCCCATGATTTTCTAGCACTAGTTCCAATAATAAAGTCTGCAGGTGGTACAATAACTGACTGGCAAGGAAAAGAAATTACCGAAAAATCCTCTGGAAACATCCTAGCATGCTCCACGAAAGAGTTGCACCATCAAGTAATAGAAATAATAAATACGCAAGAGGAATAATCTATATTTATTAATCTATATTAAAAACTAAACGACAATGATCTGGGCTAGTTATCTGATATTCAGCTGTAGATGTCACATAATTCCCAGGATCCAAACACCCATTGGCAGAAGTATTCTGGTCTAATGCAAGCATTTTACCTAAAACGGGACTCCCATCATCATATTTCTTATCTATTAAGTATGCTTCTTTAGGAGTAATTCCCCCCTCCCATACATTTGTTGTTTTTATTAAATATAACACTGTAAAATTTTCTCCTAGAAAATTTACAAATCCAGGATTGATTTGACTCAGACCAAACATATACCAAACAGAATCTCCAAATGTAGCGGGATAAAGATTAGCAGTAACACCAGCTAAAGTAGACTCAGGAACAAAGTTCACTATTTCAGATTCATTCAAATGAATCCATGCTAAGGCTGCCTCTGCATATTCTATTATCCCATCACCATCTCCATTACTTACTCCCCAAAAATCAGAAGCCACCTTAAAATCACCAGGTTTACTATCATATGCTAACTTAAAACTATTGTAAGCACTCTTTAATTCAACCACATCAGCATATACAGTCCTTAACTTCGATTGTTTCAGTAAAGAATTACCTGTAGAAACTTATACTGCACCCCATTAAGAATTTGATTTACTAAGAGACAAATTTTTAATAATGATTTAATTAATGAATTATTGGTTATTTTTATGTCCTCAAGGAAGCATTGGAAGTCATCGGAGAAGTCACGCATTATATTACAAGGCTTTCAGGGTCGTCCAGTATCAGAGATATGTTTAGAATATGGCATATCTAATTCGATGTATTACAAATGGAAGGATCAGTTTTTACGTAACATGCATTTAGCTTATGAAGTATCAGATCAAGATAGATCAAAGAAAACTCTTGAAAATGAAAATAAGAAATTAAAATCTTTAGTAGCAGACTTGAGTTTAGAATTAAAAAAAAGCGATTGGTAAGCAAGCGAAAAACTTCGAATAAGATTCTAATGCGAGATCAAG
>Ga0066825_10000110_pt1 | contig 29565 bp, 28 predicted proteins | sample ETNtaG_6_FD_65608 | JGI IMG/M metagenome (GOLD analysis project Ga0066825, IMG submission 65608) | Marine microbial and viral communities from oxygen minimum zone, Eastern Pacific Ocean - ETNP201306SV45 | ecosystem: Environmental > Aquatic > Marine > Oceanic | place: Pacific Ocean: Eastern...
ATAATCTGTGGCCTTAACAATAATGAATAATATCAGAGGATATAAGGAAATGAATAATGCAGCTTTTAAACAACTTTTTACAAATTTTTTTATCATTATACTTTTTGTAAACCGGTTAGCACTACCTATAACTTTGGTTTGCGCTTGAGCCTTATATCAAATTATATTAATTATTACAATTATAATAATGAAATCCTACCAGTTTTCTCTATAGTATCAGTGGGTTAACTATAAAAACCTTGCTAACTATTTAAATTATGGTATAAGGCTTACAGATAACTCACATAGTAGGCCATCATGCTGAACCATAAGATCACTATTCCAACATTATTATCTATAATATTTATATCTTTCCCATCATATTCGATGGATAAATCAGATATCAATAATATTATGGATAAATGTGAATCATGGGCAAGTAACAGTAAGAATGCAATAAAGCAATATCCGAATAATTACCAGCAACATATCACTGCATGCCAGAAACATGATATTTTAACCTCTTTATCAAAAAAATACGGCAATGCAACCCTAATACCAAATGTAGTATATGGTAATTTTATTACTATATTTGACAATCAAATGCATCATTCATGGATGTATGATAACAAAAAAATGTCCAAATCCGAATATGTAGTGCACTTAAGAAAGTTCAAATACAACCTAACAAATATCATCAAAATCATGGAAAGCTCATAGCCGTTATTTGTCTTTTCCTTTCTTTGGTGATAGGAGGGCGAGCAAGTTAATTGTGAGCAAATGTGGCCACCTAACCAAGCAATGGGTGTGTCAAAATACGAGTAATAGTGTTTATTCCTATTCCACCCTACAACACATTAAACAATGTTCTGCAAGTTTCAGTTTCAATTGCTAAATTATAATCTCCATTACTACAATCATTAGGGTTAGATGTTTTAATGGATTCACCTTCTGTTGATAGGATTTTTCCGGTTTCCGCTTTTCCATCATCGATCTTAAAATCTAAATAATATGCTTGTTTAGGGGTAAAAGATCCTTCGTCGCAGCTTGAATTTGTTGCGGTTCCCCCTAAAATAATCACTTGATCAGAGGTAAGGCTGTACCAAGTTGCTGAACTGCTTTCAGAAGATGCAAAATAACAGCCATTTCCTGTAGGTAATTTAGGTGCATTATTTCCAGGGTTGAACTGGTTTCCATTTCCAGAAGTATCAGTTCCAACATATTTATTATCTAGCAACCCTGCTAAACGCAAATGCTCCCAAATTCTCATACCTTCGTAATTTTTCTCAAATTTACCGTTCCCATTACCATTACAATTATTTGTTACCGGGGATGTTTGGTTTGCACAAGATGGCCAGAAACTTTGAGCATTAGTTAAATCTCCAGGAAGTCCGTTATGTTGCTCATCAAATACCTCAATGGAAACTTTAAAATCCTGCAAATTAGTAATGATTTTCTTGAATTACGCCTGCTGTAATATTTGGTTTCCAATTGATACTGATGCAACTAGTAATCCTAAGATAATTAATACTATTGCTAATTCGATTAAAGAGAAGGCTTTTTTGAAGTCCATGGCGGCTATTTCAACGAAATGGTTATAATTACATCATACACTATATATCACAGGTTGAAAATCAATTAAAAAAAATAAATTTTATACATCAGAAATAATAATTGCTAAAAATTTATTGCAAAAAAGATAGAATATTATCATATAGGACGTTACTAACAAAATTTAATAGGTACAAAGATGTCAAAATTTACTAAATTTACATTAGGAATTGCAGCAGCGGCAGCTATAGCAGCTACGGTGAATGTAAGTGATGCAGAAGCGAAAAAAGGAGATAAAGAAAAATGCTATGGAATCGTAAAAAAAGGACATAACGATTGTGCTAGCAGTGATGGAAAACATTCTTGCGCAGGGCATGCAACTAAATCTGGAAGTAAAACAGAATGGATTTTGTTACCAAAGGGTCTTTGTGAAAGAATAGATGGTGGAATCACTAAATCATAGTAGTTATAAAGGGGTAAGGGCTAGGCTCTTTCCCCTTATTTATAAATAAACCCTGTCCAATTTAAATCATCACAATGAAGCAAGCAGTCATTAACCAAATAACAAAATATTATAATTATTATCTAAGAGGGGCGGATTTTTCATCCCATGCAATTTTGTTATTAACTAGAATATGGGTAGGTGTAATTTTTTTTAAATCAGGAAAAACCAAAATTTCATCTTGGGACAATACTCTCGATTTATTTGAATATCATTATGAAATTCCGCTTCTACCAACTCAATTAGCTGCTGTTTTGGCAACTGGGGCAGAGTTGATATGTCCGGTATTATTATTTGCTGGTATAATTTCAAGGGTTTCAGTATTGCCAATTTTTATAATGACATTGATAATAGAGTTTTTGGTAATACAAAATTCTCAGCATTTTTACTGGATGTTTATGATGGGAGTTATAATGATTTTTGGTTCAGGAAAATTATCTGCAGATTATTTCTTAGAAAAGAAATTCAAAACCAGAATATAATTTCATAAGCTATTATATTTTTGTAAATCACGCAATTTAAAATGAAGCATCTAAACTATATTGGAGTTGGTCTAAGACACTGCCACTTCGATGATTTTATAGATAGTAAACCGAAAATTGGTTGGCTAGAAGTTCATAGCGAGAATTTTTTTGCTAAAGGAGGTATAGCTAAAGCAAAGTTAGAGAAAATAAGCTCCTCCTACCCACTATCATTACATGGAGTAGGGCTATCACTTGGGTCTAGTAATGGCGTTGATATCAAGCATCTCAAAAGGCTAAGAGAAATCGCTGAAGAATATAGCCCTTTCCTATTATCAGAGCATTTATCATGGTCTAGAACCAAAGATGATAAAGGAACAAAATTCTATCCTGATTTAATTCCGATTCCTTATAATACAGAGATTCTACAAATCATTTGTGATAACATAAATAAAACCCAAGATTATCTAGGAAGGGAAATTTTAATAGAAAATCCAAGTAGCTATATTGTATATAATATATCTACAATGGGCGAAGTAGAATTTTTAAATGAGGTGGTTAATAATACGGGGTGCGGGTTGCTGCTTGATATAAACAATATTTTCGTATCAAATTTTAATGTAGGTCTAGACAGCAAACAATATATAGACAATATAAATCATGATGCAGTAAAAGAAATTCACTTAGCAGGTCCTAGAGAATCTATCATAAATGGTAAAAAGGTTTTAATAGATACTCATAATAGCATGGTGAGAGATGAAGTATGGGAATTATATACAAAATTTATAAATAAAGCTGGTAAAAAACACACATTATTAGAGTGGGATATTGATATACCAGAACTTAGTATATTACTCAAAGAAGGATACAAAATTCATAATTATTTAGAAAATGAATGATCAAAAAAAACTCGAAGAGGAATTCAAAAACTATTTAGACAATAAGCCAAGTAACATAGATGCATATATAAAAGAAAATTTTTCTGACAACTTATCTATATATAATAATAACATAACACAGAATTTAAAATCGGTTTTAAAGCATACATATCAAAATACACAGAAATTAATAGGTGATGAGTGTTTTGCACAAATTGCGACTGAGTATGTGTTTAATAATCCGGCAACAAGCGGCAATTTAGATGATTACGGAGCAGGTTTCTGTGATTTCATATATCAAAAATTATCATCCAAGTTACCATATGTTAAAGATATAGCTAAAATAGAATGGATGTTACAGCTTAGTATGAATGAAAATGATAATTTTACTGATAATAGCACATTACTCTCAAGCCTAACTCCAGATGAACTTGCTGAACTAAGGCCAAAACTACATCCGTCAGTAAATATGCTGAAATCCAACTACCCAATATATCAAATCTGGCAGTTATTAATCGGTAAATCTAGCCAAAATATTAATTATAATGATGGAGGGGAATATATATGTATTACGAAACAAGGTTATTTGCCATCTATAGACAAAATATCCATGAAAGAATATAATTTTCTAGAAGCGCTTACTAGAAATAAGAGCCTATTAGAGATTTTTGAAATATTAGAAGATGACTTTCAAATAATATTAGCTAAATTTATTAACCAGATATTATATAATTATATATAAATTAGTTTATTTGTGTTAGACTTAATAGATATAGGAATAGTTTTAATAATGAGTATTGTATGATGAAGAAAGCATTTTCACTAGTAGAGTTATCGATCGTATTAATAATAATCGGACTTTTAGTTGCTGGTGTTTCTACAGGATCAAAATTAATCAAAAATGCAAAATTACAAAAATTTATTACTGAACTCCAGGGAACAAAGAATTCAGTAAATATTTTTAAAATCACTTACGATGCGTTACCAGGAGATTTTAGCGAAGCATCATCTTTCTGGAGTGGTGCATCCGATGGAAATAATAATAATATAATAGATGCTAACGAAAGAGACAAAGCGTGGAGTCATCTTGCTAGTTCAGAAATATATCTTGCCCCTACACCTCCTTCATTAGGGGTTGTTCCAACTGACACTTATCCTGAGATTAATAAGAGGATTATATACATTGAGACAGCTTTTGGTGGATATTTTGTTGCAGAAAGGCATACATTGCAAATAGGAACTGACGTAAATACTAATAGTAAAGCATTCGTACCAAGAGACGTGTATTTAGTGGATAAAAAAATAGATGACGGATTACCAAAAGCAGGAGATGTTACATTTAGAATATACAATGATTCTACCGATGCATCTTGCACCAATACCAGCACATCATATTATTTATCTAGTTCAGATACCGGGTGTATTATGGTGTATGCTTGGGATTAAGTATTATCAAGAGTGCCTTCACTGACCCTAGAGCCAGTATATATAAGACCACCATCTCGATCTTCTTTTAGCAATAATGGACCATCAATATCAACTAGATCTGCCATTTGAGCGATATAATATGCGGGCCTCATAGATAATGATGTTCCTACCATACAACCCACCATTATTTTGAAGTTAAGTTTTTTTGCCTCCTTGAATAAATTAATTGCTTCAGTTAGCCCGCCCGTTTTATCAAGCTTAATATTTACCATATCATATTTTCCAACAAGGTTAGCTAAATCAGAAGTTACGTGGCATGCTTCATCAGCACATATATCTATTGGTCTTGGCAGCGTAGCTAGAATTTCATCTTGTGAAGCTTTGAAAGGCTGTTCAATCATTTGGACATTGGATTTTTGGCAGGCTCCAATCAAATTTAAATATAATTTTTCATTCCAAGATTCATTTGCATCAATTATTATCTTAGAATTAGGTGCTGCATTATGAACTGCCAGCATTCTATCTTTATCAATTTCATCTCCGGCTAATTTTAACTTTAAAGTAGAAAATAATTTCGTTTTTTCTTTTGCTTCTCTAGCCATGTTATCTGGTGAATCTATCACTAATGTAAATACAGTATTGATAGTTTTTGGCTTAGGAAGCCCAGCAATCTCCCAGATATGTTTTTTTTGTTGTTTGGCTTTTAAATCCCAAAGAGCGCAATCAATAGCATTTCTAGCTGCCCCATTTGGCATAATCTTTTGTAAGGTTTTTAAATCAATTCCTTTGTTGATTTTATTCTGAACAGATTTAATCTGCTCTATCACGGATTCACATGTCTCATTATATCTTTTATATGGTACAGCTTCTCCCTTACCACTAATATTCTCATCAGTTATTTCTACTACAATCACCTCCGAATTATACCTGGTTCCATGAGCGATTCTGAAGGGAGACTTAAGTGAAAAAATTTCTTTTTTTACAGTTAATTTGGGCATATTGAATCTACTAATTTTGTTACTCCAAATTTACAAGGATCTGTGGCAGGTAAGCCTATTTCTTTTTCTAATTTAGATAAATATATTTTGCTTTCTTCATCTCCAATAGATGAAGTATTTACACTAATACCAATACATTTAATATTAGGATTAGTCAGTTTTCCCATTTCCAAATTAGTTTTTATACAGTCTTTAATATCAGGCAAAGAATAATTTTTTAAATGCCTAATATGTTTTCTAGAATAATCGTGACACATTACTATATAATCTGGCTGGGATCCATGAAGTAATCCTAAGCTGACTCCAGCATATGATGGGTGATATAATGACCCCTGACCTTCAACAATATAAAAATCAGTTTCTTGATTAGAGGGAGACAAATGCTCAGCAGTCCCAGAAATAAAATCTGCAGCAACAGCATCAATAGATATTCCTTTTCCTGACACTAAAATACCAGTTTGACCAGTTGCAACAAAGTCGCTTTTTAATTTTCTTTTCTGCATTTCTTCTTGGATTTTTAAGGCTGTATACATCTTTCCTGTAGAGCAGTCAGTTCCAACGGTAAGAATTCTTTTTCCTAGACGGGGAGTTCCATTTCCTACAGGAAGGGAGTCTGAATAGTGACGGACATTATATAATTTAACATTATATGTTTTCGCATGTTCTGCTATTACTTTTACATCTTCTAATCGTTCATGCATTCCGCTTGCAATATTAAAATCTAATTTAATTGCCGAAATAATGTCCTCAATCCAGTTTTCTGGTATAAAACCTCCTTGATTAGCTAAACCAATAACGAATGTTTTTGCTCCTTTTTCTTTTGCTTTTTCAATTGATAATTCTGGCAAATTATCAATTTTTGCTTCTGCATTAGGCAATCTGCAGTATCCAGTGCATTGATCCGGCCTAAAATATGCAATACCTGCTGCCGTTTTGGCCTGTACTAAATTTTTAGCATCTCCTAAATATAATAAATAAGGTGTTTCAATATTAATCATTTTTTCTCGAAATTACAGTTATAATAATGATCTCGCTATCCTTCCAGCAGAGCTTTAATGTTGCTAAATTATTCAAATTATAATATTAATCAAATTAATAATATTAATATCTATTATTAATTATTTTAATATGTCTTTATATTATAAATCTAATCAAATACAGCAATTACGTGGTTTTTATTATACTGCTAAGTTAAAGAGTGTGACTTTAGCATCTAAATTCATGAATTTGACTCAGCCCACAATTTCTCTTCAAATAAAATCTCTTGAAGAAAGACTGGAAACAAAATTATTTTTTCGTCATGAAAATCAAATGCTATTAACAACCGAGGGCGCTAAACTTATAGAAAAAGCAGAAAAAATAATATTTGCAGTAGATGATATTTATCAAACAGAAAATTCTAACAAGGATACTAAGATCTTGAATATTGCAGCTAATTATGGATCACTGACCTATATTTTGCCAAATATCATAAAAGAGTTTTATAAATTATATCCGGGCACTAAAATTAAAATACATTATGCAACCAAAAATAAAGGAGTAAATATGCTTTCTAAAGGTGAGGCCGATATCTTCTTTACCCCAAAAATAATAGATGTTCCTGGTCATCATCAATATATTAATTTAAACAATTACCAAATAAATCTCATTACCCACCAAAATCACCCATTAGCAAAATTAAAGAAAATTACCCTATATGATATTGGGCGCCATAATATAGCGATGCCGCCAGATGATTTACTCACTATTCCTGATTTTAGAAATATTTTTTCTTTGCATAATAGCCAGGTAAGTTGCAATTTGGAGTTTACAAATTGGGAGATTGCTAAAAAATACGTAGAAGTTGGAATAGTAGCATCTATAGTATCAGATTTAGTGCTAGATGAAGAGGATAAATTATTTATCTACCCATTATCAGAATATTTCCCTGATGTATCATATGGGTTAATGACTTTAAAGGAAGCAAATACCGATGAAATAATTACAAATTTTATTGATATATCAAAAAAGATTATGCAAAAAATGTAATTTCTTGGTAATGTATAATGAGGCTGTAATGTCAATCTAACTAGCTGATTTGACACTATTGCTATATGATATCATTATATGGTTTTGGATAAATCATTTGACTTAATTAGTAACTAACGATAACGTACTCACCTCATCAAAAATGGAATGATTATGAAATTAAAATTATGGCAGCAGATTTTTCTTGGTATGTTATTAGGTGCAGTAGCAGGATTTATCCTAAAAGATAATTCTCAGTATCTAAAGCCATTTGGAGATATCTTTATTAATATGATCAAAATGATCGTAGTGCCATTAATTTTCTTTTCTATTTCTTCAGCGATTACGTCAATGGAGCAATCTCATTCATTAGGAAGAATCGGAGGAAAAAGTATTTTAATTTATCTATTTAGTACTGCAGTTGCAATAATTATAGGAATAGGGTTTGCAACTATTTTTGACCCTTCTAGCGGGGTTGAAAATAATGGAATGTTTGGTAATGCCTCATCAGCTGGTGGTAAGCAGGTTTCTTTTACTGAGACTATAGTTTCTATGGTACCGACCAACCCAATCAAAGCGATGGCTGAAGGAAATGTATTACAAATCATAGTATTTGCATTATTCCTTGGAACAGCGGTGAATGTTGCTGGCAAGAAGGTGAAAAAAGTAGCTAATGCATTAAATGAAGTAGCAGAAGTAGTATATTCACTAACTGGTTTAATAATGAAATTTGCTCCTATTGGTGTATTTGCATTAATTGGATGGGTAGTTGGGACTCAAGATCCAGAAATTTTGAGATCATTAGTAAAAGTTGTAATAGTAGTAATAAGTGCATGTATTATTCATGCAGCGCTAGTTTACTCAATTTTTATTGGAGTATTATCAAGGCTAAACCCAATTACTTTCTTTAAAAAGATTATAGATGCACAAGTCTTAGCATTCTCTACTTCTAGTAGTTCTGCAACTTTGCCACTAACTATGAAAGTAGCAGAAGAAAAGTTGGGAGTTTCAAAGGGAACGGCTAATTTTGTTTTACCGCTAGGGTCTACCGTAAATATGGATGGTACAGCAATTTATCTTGGAATTTCAACGGTATTTGTTGCAGGCATAGTGGGAGTTGATCTTACTATGGGAGATTATATGGCAGTAGTATTAACAGCAACGCTTGCTTCAATCGGAGCTGCTGGTGTACCAGGAGTTGCATTGGTGATGATGTCAATGGTATTTGCTTCAGTTGGGCTGCCAATAGAAGCAATAGCAATTATAGCAGGAGTTGATAGATTACTAGACATGTTTAGAACTACAGTAAATGTAACAGGGGATTTAGCAATTTCAGTAGTAATTGACAGATCCGAAGGCACATTCGATGAAGAAGTTTTCTACCAAGAAAATAGCGAAGTAGTCCTAAATAGTCTTCCTAAATAACATTCTATTTACATCTTTGATTACGATGACATTTTTGAGATAAAGCACAAAGTGATTTAGGATATTGCTGTATTTACTTTAATATGGATTGTAATGAATAAATTAGGATCCATTGAAATATCCCTAACACTCAACCAATGCAGCCAATTTACCAGAAATATCACCACTCTTCATCAGATACCCTCCAATTAAAAAACCATATATATTGAGGTCGGTAATTTTATTAAGATCTTGTTTAGAGCTAATACCGCTTTCGCAAATAATGATCCTATCATCTGGAATAAATTTGGATAGATTTTCGATATTTTTTAAAGAAATATCCAGAGTTTTCAGATTCCGATTATTAACTCCAATTAACTTGGTTTTTAACTCTAAAGCTTGCTCAATTTCCTTTTCATTATGCGTTTCAACTAATACATCTAACCCTAAAGAATATGCAATTTCTTCAAACTCCTTAGCTTCTTCCAAGGAAAGGCATGACATTATGAGCAAAATTGCATCAGCTCCAATAATTTTCGATTGATATATTTGGTACGGATCAATAATAAAATCTTTCCTCAGAATAGGTAGATTAGATGCATTTTTTGCCTCAATAATATATTCATCTTTACCCAAAAAATACTTATTATCAGTTAATACTGAAATACAACTAGCTCCTCCTTTTTTATATTCTCTTGCAATATAAGAAACATCAAAATCGGAAGTCAAAATTCCTTGAGAAGGGGATTTGTGCTTAATTTCTGCAATGACAGCAATCTCCTTATTAAAAACTTTATTAACGAGAGTGCTTTGAAACTGACTCTTAGTTCCAATCCCTTCAGCCTCCTGCCGAACTAAAGTAAAAGACCTCAAAGACTTATCCCTTTCAACAACATCTTTCTTATCAGAGCAAATTTTCTCAAGAATATCCATATAATATAAAAGTAAAAAATCATTAAATTTAAGCCGGGGTACCCCAAGCAAATTGAATACAGTAATTACTACTTAAAAGTGCAGCGACCGAAGGGGATGACTTTTAAGTAATATCTACAATTTCCCATGACACTGTTTATATTTTTTCTTACTACCGCACGGGCATAATTCATTTCTTCCAACTTTCCCCCAGCTTCTTTCATCATTAGGGTCCCTATCTTCTGGTGCAACGCGGGAAACAACTTTAGGCTCTAGCGAATTGCCTATAACATTATCAGCAGCTTTTTTATTAAGTGCAAAATCCTGAGGATTAGAATTCATTTGTGCATCTAAAAACTCCTGAGTTTCCATACTAATCTCGGCATGAGATAAGCGTTTAACAATCTTTATCATCAAATTATCTAACATTTCCTCAAACATATCAAACGCTTCTTTTTTATACTCACTTAATGGATCTTTTTGTCCATATGCTCTTAAATTAATACCAGTTTTTAAATGATCCATTGAGTTTAGATGATCTTTCCATAGGCTATCTAGAGTCATCACTAGAAGATTGGTTTCCAAAGATTTGTAAATTTTTTCCCCATATTTGTCTTTTTTATTCTTAAATAATATTGCAGCTTCCTGATTAATTTTTTCAAGGATTTCTACTTCTGTAATATCGGATTTTTTAGAAAAAGATTCAATATTGAAATAATGTCCATAAACTTCATGAAGTTCTAAATCCAGAGTTTTTAAATCCCAATTTTCTATATATGACTTTGGTGGAATGTTCTGGTTAACAAATTTCTGATTAATTTCTTTAACAAAATCTTCAATAGTTCCAGATACAGAATCTGCTTTCAATATTTCTTTACGTTTTGCATATATAATATGTCTTTGTTCATTGATAACATCATCATATTTAATTAGATTCTTACGTATTTCAAAATTATGAGCTTCAACTTTTTTTTGCGCCTTTTCTAAAGCTCTTGTAATCCATGGGTGATGAATAGATTCATCATCTTTAAACCCTAATTTGTTTAAAAACATAGACATTTTCTCCGATCCAAAAATACGCATCAAATCATCTTCTAATGAAAGAAAAAACTTGCTTTCTCCTGGGTCTCCTTGACGTCCAGAACGTCCTCGTAATTGATTATCAATTCTGCGTGATTCATGCCTTTCGGTGCTAAGAACATATAATCCTCCAGCCTTTAAAACTTCATCTTTTTCGGTGCTGACAATTTTTTCGGCATCTTCTTTAGATAGTTTAGAATCATCCTCCATTAACATGTCTGGATTCCCTCCCAACATAATATCAGTACCTCTACCAGCCATATTAGTTGCAATAGTTATACTACCACTTCTTCCTGCCTGAGCAATGATATGAGCCTCTTTAGCGTGATGTTTTGCATTTAAAACATTATGAGAAAGCTTTTCTTTCTTTAGCAATTTTGCCAGCAATTCTGATTTTTCTATACTCACTGTGCCAACTAAAACAGGCTGCTTTTTATCATGACATTCTTTTATCTGTTTAATAATTGCCTTATATTTTTGTTCAAGGTTTTTATAAATCACATCCTCATTATCTATTCGAAGAGCTTTCCTGTGAGTAGGAATAGTGATTACATTAAGATCATATATGGAACCAAATTCTGCTGCTTCAGTAGATGCAGTACCAGTCATTCCTGAAAGTTTTGTGTAATTTCTGAAATAATTCTGGAAGGTAATTGAGGCAAGAGTTTGATTTTCTTTTTGAATAGTAACTTTTTCTTTTGCCTCTAGCGCCTGATGTAAACCGTCAGAATAGCGTCTTCCATCCATGATCCTTCCAGTAAATTCATCAATAATCATTACCTTATCATCTTTCACTATATAATCAGTGTCTTTTTGGAAAAGAAGATAAGCCTTTAATGCTTGGTTTATATGGTGAACCAAAGAAATATTTTCTACATCATATAAACTGCTTTCTGGCTTTATAAAACTTACTTCTTTAAGAATTGATTCAATTTTATCATTTCCTTCATCGGTAAGCATTGCGGTTTTGCTTTTTTCATCAAGCTCATAGTGCTCAGATGATAATTTTGGGATATGAGATGAAATTTTATCATATAAAGCTGAGCTATCTTCAGCCGGGCCAGAAATAACTAGAGGAGTTCTTGCTTCGTCAATCAAAATAGAATCCACCTCGTCAATAATAGCAAAATTTAATTCTCTTTGAGCAAAATTTTCTATATTAAGTTTTAGATTGTCTCTTAAATAATCAAATCCAAATTCATTATTAGTCCCATAAGTGATATCTGCATTATAAGCATCTTTCCTTTCTTCATCAGTGATTCCTGCTGTAATGCAGCCAACAGAAAGCCCGAGAAACTTATAAATTTCTCCCATCCATTTTGCATCCCTATCAGCTAAATAGTCATTAACTGTTACAACATGTACTCCTTTTCCTGTGATTGCATTAAGATATGATGGCAATGTTGATGCTAGAGTTTTTCCTTCTCCTGTTGCCATCTCTGCTATCATTCCGCGATGCAGGGCTATCCCCCCAATGATTTGTACATCAAAATGACGTAATTTTAATGTTCTAACAGATGCTTCTCTACAAACCGCGAAAGCATTTGGCAATAATTCATCTAAAGTAGTTCCAGAAGAATATTTTTCTTTTAAAATTTCAGTTTGCTGTTTTAATTCTGTATCAGAAAGTTTTTTATAGGATTCTTCTAGTTCATTGACTTTTTTCGTGATATCCCAAAACTCATTAAGATAACGGTCATTAACTGTACCGAAAAGTTTTTTAGCGAGCGCGAAAACCATAGTGATGCTGATATATTATTTAAATAAAACGAAAGTATAAGTCTCAAATTAATAGGGAGCAATATTTTTATTTTTTTATTATTGTTGCTGAGGTTTTGATTATAGATAATTTTGAGAGAAAGTATGAAATATACTGGTTAATATAGCTTTATTAAGTAGTGCCCATCAAAAAAATAAAAAAATTCTAATTTTTTCTTTGACTATTAGAAATGTATTGGTTATTAAATACATTCCTCTTTTGGTGGCGAACCCGCCAAGCCTTAAAAAAAGGTAGCAAGAATAGATCAAAAGTTAACGATCAGTGGTTCCTGCTAAGAGAAGTGTTCTTTAGACAAGGTGAATAGATTGACAGTAATTAAAAATAACTACATTTGGTAAGAATGTAGGGTAGCGGGTAAAATTAAATTTTACTCAGAGTTATTTATAACTTTTATAAATAATCTCGTTGATTAAACTTGAGAGTTTGATCCTGGCTCAGAACGAACGCTGGTGGCATGCTTAACACATGCAAGTCGAACGAGTAAGGCCTAGCTTGCTAGGATTCTGCTAGTGGCGCACGGGTGAGTATCGCGTGGGAATCTACCTAACAGTAAGGAATAACAACCAGAAATGGTTGCTAATACCATATACGCCCTCCGGGGGAAAGATTTATCGCTGTTAGATGAGCCCGCGTTGGATTAGCTTGTTGGTGAGGTAAAGGCTTACCAAGGCTACGATCCATAGCTGGTCTGAGAGGATGATCAGCCACACTGGGACTGAGACACGGCCCAGACTCCTACGGGAGGCAGCAGTGGGGAATATTGGACAATGGGCGAAAGCCTGATCCAGCAATGCCACGTGAGTGATGAAGGCCTTCGGGTTGTAAAGCTCTTTCAACAAGGAAGATAATGACGGTACTTGTAGAAGAAGCACCGGCTAACTCCGTGCCAGCAGCCGCGGTAATACGGAGGGTGCTAGCGTTGTTCGGAATTACTGGGCGTAAAGAGCGCGTAGGCGGTTTGTTAAGTTGGAAGTGAAATCCCGGAGCTCAACTCCGGAACTGCTTTCAAAACTGGCTTACTAGAGTTAGGTAGGGGATAGTGGAATTCCCAATGTAGAGGTGAAATTCGTAGATATTGGGAGGAACACCAGAAGCGAAGGCGACTATCTAGGCCTTAACTGACGCTGAGGCGCGAAAGTGTGGGGAGCAAACAGGATTAGATACCCTGGTAGTCCACACTGTAAACGATGAGTGCTAGGTATTGGGTCTTTGATTCAGTGCCGTAGCTAACGCATTAAGCACTCCGCCTGGGGACTACGGTCGCAAGACTAAAACTCAAAGGAATTGACGGGGGCCCGCACAAGCGGTGGAGCATGTGGTTTAATTCGATGCTACGCGAAGAACCTTACCAACCCTTGAAATGGTAGATCGCGAGATTCAGAGATGAATCCCTTCAGTTCGGCTGGATCTATCACAGGTGTTGCATGGCTGTCGTCAGCTCGTGTCGTGAGATGTTGGGTTAAGTCCCGCAACGAGCGAAACCCTCATCCTTATTTGCCAGCGCGTCAAGGCGGGGACTATAAGGAAACTGCCGGTGATAAACCGGAGGAAGGTGAGGATGACGTCAAGTCATCATGGCCCTTACGGGTTGGGCTACACACGTGCTACAATGGCATTTATAATGAGCAGCTATGTCGCGAGGCAGTGCTAATCTCTAAAAAATGTCTCAGTTCGGATTGTACTCTGCAACTCGAGTGCATGAAGTTGGAATCGCTAGTAATCGCGGATCAGCATGCCGCGGTGAATACGTTCTCGGGCCTTGTACACACTGCCCGTCACGCCATGGGAGTTGGTTTTACCTGAAGCCGGTGAGCTGACCTTTTAGGAGGCAGCCGTCCACGGTAGGGCCAGCGACTGGGGTGAAGTCGTAACAAGGTAGCTGTAGGGGAACCTGCGGCTGGATTACCTCCATAATGTTTTGTGGTTTTATATCTTTAAGGTATAAATACCAAAAACAGAATCACTACCCGCTATCCTATATTCTTTATCTAAATGTAAAATTACTGACAATTTATCACCTTTCTAAACGAGATTCCCCTTGAAATCCTAATACCACATAATATACATTAGTAAAAAAGTATCATTTTATCCTTTACTAGTGGAGAGTTGATATTTAATACCGGGATTCATCGATTTAAATAAATGCAGGACTAGCCATAGCTAATACATACTGTAATTTCCTAGGAGGTTAAGCTTTGAATTATAGTATGATATATTTATCGTGGAACTTAGTATGCGTGGTAATTGAGCGCTCCCTTTTAACCGCTTTTAAGAAGGGGTTTGGTATAATTCAAATGATTTTAAATAAATCTATACCCGAAAAACTTCATAGGAAATTCTGTTTTAAAGATGAATCTTAGTATTAGATCCAGGGGAGAGGTTATCAAACAGTTAAAATGTGATAAAGCTAATTAAAAGAAGCACGAAATCTACAGGAAAGAGAATTTTGATCATTTGCGTCATATACACCACCTGTATGGCAGGTTGTGAGTAACGTACAATCTCCTACAGCAGTAGTTCCAGCATATGACGTAATTTTTCCGCTATTAGCAATTCCATCATCTGTTTTTTTGTCTATTAAATAAGCATCTCTACCAGAAACAGCCCCAAAATTAGTATTAGCATTACATCCAGGCATATTCGAATATTCTATTCCTCTATTAGCCCCTTGAAGGGTTGTATATAGTCCATTTGGTCCAAGGGGAAGGTTTCTACCAGTAGCGCTATACCGCTCTGGCGTAATACTCCCATCGTAATCTCCATTTACAAGTTCAGCTAAACTTAAATGTTGCCAATATCTAACATTTTCGGCTTGGGTCCCGTTACTATCAATCGATTCATCTCCATCTCCATTAAATGGGTTATTAGTTTCATCGGCCAATGCCCAATATTCATCCGCATTTTCCATATCCCCCGGAATCGCATCATATTGCATTTCAAAGGTGTTGAATGAAATATTGAATTCATTTATATCGGTAGTGATTTTTCTTAATTTAGATTGACGAATAAGCTTGTGTCCTGTAGAAACCCCGGAAACTAATAATCCAATTATTATTAACACAATAGATAATTCAACTAATGAGAAAGCTTCTATAGTTTTTTTCATGTTAATACCTCTTACGATTCATTTGATATTAATTATAGTACCATATATATATTTAGGGTGCAACGTCCCTAACTATATCGTAATCTCTGGGATTAAATAGCTGGTAATGCCACCATTCATTTGTGTAAAAATCCCATCCAGCTTGTGTCATGATTCCTAGCAATAAAAGCCGATTCTGCTGTGCTTCCTTAGATATTTCGTTATTTCCGTGAAATGATTTTTCTGAGAAATGATCAAATTCAGTTCCCATTTCTAATTCTGTGCCATTTTGATCAGTTAATGTTAAATCTACCGCAATTCCTCTGCAATGTGGTACAGAGCCCTCATATGGGTTAGAGATAAATTTATTATTAGGAAATTTGTTCCACATATATTCTTGTATTTCGAAAGGTCTGTAAGCATCAAAAATTTTTAATCTAAGGCCTATATTATTTGCTATTTTAGATGCCTTAATTAGCTTTGCTGTTGCATCTTCGTGAAGTAACAAATCAGTGTTGGAGTATAGCTTTTCCTTTACAAAATTTTCTTTTGTGGCATACTTGAGATCTATAAAGAGGTTGAAATCATTAGGATCAATTAGAGAAAGCATTTATGGTAAAGTTAACAAAAATATTAAATATTTTAAATTCAACTAAATTAAATACAGATAAGCATTCAATTAAACAAGCAATTTTTTCTGGCGATTATGAGTTATTCAAAGAATTATTAAATAATTCATATTGTGATATTAATGCTTTCGATGAGGAGTATCGAACATTACTAGATTACGCAGTTTTAAGCCGTAATATTGATATTATCGCATTTCTATTAGCGCGTAAGGCAAAACTTGGAACTTTGTTTTATTCTATCCATGAAGAAGAGGATTTTATAGAAAAAGTAGAGGATCTATACGAATCAGGTTTTGATCTTAATAGCCACGATAAATTAGGTTTTTCCGCAATACATTATGCCTCTAGTTTAGGGTTTTCTGGGGCTGTAAAATATCTACTTGATTTAAATGTTAGAATGTCTAATTCTGCTTTTAATGGAGAAACGGCAATCAATTTAGAACTAGAAGAGCATAAAGTAGGAGTATATATAGGAACTGCCTAGTTATACCAAGATTCATTACCGCAGTTTTCTTATCTTAATAATTGTGCTACAAAAGATAAACTAATTGAATAGTAATTTATCTTTTGTATAAGTGGAGAAATTATATTTTTACTTTAAATAACAGATTGCAATTAAATTTACAAAATATTATGCCAAAAATTACTTTTATAGAAAACGGAGAGAGAAAGGAAGTTGAAGCAGTCAACGGACTTTCTATATTAGAGATAGCACATCAAAATAAAATAGGTCTAGAAGGAGCATGTGAGGGGTCTTTGGCTTGCTCTACTTGTCATGTTGTCATTGATGAGAAATATTACGATAAATTAGGTATTGCAAGCGAAGAAGAAGAAGATATGCTAGATTTAGCATTTGGAGTTACTCATACTTCAAGGCTCGGGTGTCAAATTATTATGGCTGATGAGTTAGACGGTATGGTTCTAACTGTGCCTAGTGAAACCAGAAATATTAGCTAAAATATATGGCTAAGTCAGTACGCTGGATAATAGTAGCAGGAGCTGTTCTTTTCGTATTTCTTGCGGTGATTGTCTTACTACAAAAGATCGAAAAAAACAAGGTTGTTTCTAGTGTTAGGCAGATTGTATCAAATTATGATAAGAGCGCAAAATTAAAATACGAAAAATTTGAAGTAGAAGGTTTTTTTAAGCCAAAAGCTATAACTTGTTATAAGTGCAAGATACAAAGTAATAAACTTGATCTGAGCGTAGATAAATTACATATCAAAATCTCTGAAAATCATAAATATGACATTACCCTAAAGGATGCTATATATACAAAGGGTGATTTTAATTCAAAGCAAACTACCTTTAGCTATAAATTAGCTTCTAAAGAGGATGTTAAAATAACTTATAGAGGTAGTAGTGCAAACGTAAATTATTCAATCACAATACCGCAAATCATATCCTTTATTAGTCCCTATAATAGTTACGTAATAAAATATAATGATAGCCAGACTCCTTTATCTTTTCATATAAAAGATAAAATCCTACAATCTTTCCAATATGAGGATTCGGGATTAAATATTTATGAAAAACAAGATAAAGATGTTTTAGATGACAGTAACCATATTTCAACTACGGCAAAAAATATTTTTAATATTTCTACAGAAAAAAGAGAAGATAACCAAGTTTTCAATATTTACATAAAAAGTAACGATAACAAATTGGTAAATAAAACAGATGTTCCCAATAAACTAAAAAATAGTTTTTTTGCGGTGTTTCTTGATGCTAAATATTATGATTCTAGCGATGCTTCTTCTGGCTATCAGAAAAACTTAATAATTCGTAGTTTTGATTTTGATTTTCCCAACATAAAATTCCATTTAGATGGTAACCTGATTCAAGATAAAATTAATTTGGTGCCATATGGAAAGCTAAATTTAACCATTGATAATTATAAAGAGTTTCTATCAAATTTTTATGATTCAATAGCAGCTGAATCGTTACCAGAAAATACTCCTAATCTATTACGCTCAATGCAGGAAAATACAGAAGATAAAAAAATGAAGGCATTAATTTTTTTAGAAAGATTAAATAACAGTAATTCAGATATACTGACAGTAAATATTGCAAGACAGTCAGCAGGATTTCCTTTTATCAATAATCTTTCATTTGATGAAATTACTAAACTTTATCACCAAATTTATGGTCCTCCTAAAACTGGAAAGAAAGATGGCAATATAGATCCAGAAATTAATGGTGCTGATCCTGAAATAGTGCCTAATACGCAAGCAGATGAGAAAATCCTTAACGAGCCTACTGGGCTTAGGTAATATTTTCCTATATAGCATAATAAAATTTATCGCATCTAGAAAATGTTTAACATGTAGTAATGTGAATTATTCTAGCAATAAGTTATGTTTTGAGTGTTTTGGTAAATTGGAATTTGTATCAAATAATAGTTCTGATAATATAGCTGTTGTAAAATATAATAAAATTTCAGAACAAATAATACATTCATTAAAATATTCTGATAATCACGAATATGCAGTAATTATGGCTGATTATATCTCCCATTTTTTACGGTCCCACAAAATATCGTATGATTATATAATTCCTGTACCAATAAGCCGAAAAAAGCTATTTAAGCAAAAATTTAACCATAGCTTATTAATTGCTAAATCCATTTCTAGTAAAAAAACGTTAGGAAATACCTTGTTAAAAACACTTCATACACCATCTCAGACATTATTAAATGCTGATCAAAGAAGAAAAAATATCAAAAACACATTTGCTCTTAAGCACAAATTTGTAAAAAACCTAAAAAATAAAACCATTCTCTTACTAGATGATGTTACAACTACTGGCAGTACGCTAGATGAATGTAGATTGGCTTTAGAGGGGGCAAAAAGTAACAAAATAATCTCTGTAACCTTTGCAAAAACCTATATATAGCAAGGAAAAGAAACTTGTGTTAAATAAAGAAATCAGTGGTAATAGAAGAAAAATAGAGGAAATTATGCCGCGTAGTAAAGACGATGCATTTTCATTAGTAGAATTATCGATAGTCTTAATAATTATAGGCTTATTAGCAGCTGGAGTATCGGGCGGCAGTAAGTTAATACATAATGCCAAACTTAGAACTGTTATTACTGATGTAGAGGAATATAAAACCGCCTTTCAAACCTTCTTTCTTACTTATGATGAGTATCCAGTAGATATGACAGATAGTGCGGCCAATGACATTTTGGCATATGTCTTTAGCTGATCTTATTAATAGCGGATATATAGGGGTTAATGCTGATGCAGAGGTGCCGGGGGTTAATATAGCAAAATCCTCATATACTAAATATGCATATAATTATAATGTTGCGGATAGCCCTCTTGCATCTAGCATGCCGCATGATGTTTGACTTTTTGTAAAGTTTTATCCCTATTTAATAAACCAATTAATGGTGTAATAATAGTAGGTTTTTTTGTGATAGTAATTAGGCTGATCAAAAGAAAATAGTTTTTCTTGACTAAACATAAGAAAATTATATATTTTGTGATCCCTTGCGTTTAAGCTGTATGGAGTGACTATTTTGGCTAATAACTATAGGGTAAAATTAAAATAAATTTATAACAAACCGAGGTAATAGAGTTGTTACAAGTATTAGTAAAAGATAATAATGTAGATTTTGCGTGCAAAGCATTAAAAAGAAAATTGCAACGTGAAGGAGTATTCAGAGAATTAAAATTACGCCGTTTTTTCGAAAAAGATTCTGATAAGAAGAAACGTAAAAAAGAAGAAGCCCAAAAAAGAAGAAAGAAAATCCAATATAAATTTGACGTAGTATTATAAAAAAAGGAGGGGTGGCCGAGTGGTTGAAGGCGACGGTTTGCTAAACCGTTATACGGGTTTCCCCGTATCGTGGGTTCGAATCCCATCCCTTCCGCCATTTTTATAATATTTTTTGTTAGTTCGGCTGGCCTTTTCTTGGTTAGTCTATCATTTGCCATCATAACAAAGATAGTTATCTAGATGATGTGCATATTATTTCCTAAAAAACATTGTCTGATTATCAAAAAAGTACTATTATATATCTTATAGAGGCCTCTTAAAGGGTGTTTCTAGCACAAAGGAAAGTTCTAATTCAGAATAGAGATTATCAAAATATGATTGCTTCTTTATTTGTCCTTTTAAGGCTTAAGCCAAAGAAGCTAGTTGGTTGCTAGGAATATAATTAAAAGGTCTCTATTGTGTTATTAGGAACCCTCCAATAATACAAAGCTTCTTTATCTAGAAAATCTCTACTCAAAAAACTTTTTATTAAATTTTTTTTAAAGATGAACCTTGGTGTTAACTAATGAATTTCTTTCCAATTATTTCCATAACTTACTGATACATCTAAAGGAACATCAAGTTTTATTACTTTCTCCATACCATTTTTTATGATTTCTGCTCCTTCTTCTGCAAAGTCTTTTGGTACTTCATATATTAATTCGTCATGAACTTGTAATAAAAGTTTCATTGGTAAATTCTTTGAAATAATTTTGCTATTAATATCAAGCATTGCCTTTTTTACTATATCTGATGCACTACCTTGTAGCGGGGCATTAATTACAGCTCTTTCTAAAAAACCCTTCATAGCGGAATTAGCGGAAATTAATTCTGGGAAAAATAATTTTCGGTTCATTACAGTTTCAACAAAGCCGTTTCTCTGGCATGATTCCACAATTGTTTTCATGTAGGTTTTGATCTCAGGGTAACGGTCAAAATATAAATCTATATATTCTTTTGCCTGATTGCGTTTTATACTAAGTCTTTTTGCTAAACCAAAGCTACTAATTCCGTAAATTATTCCAAAATTAATAGTTTTAGCTTTTCTTCTAGATTCGCTATCAACTTTATCTAATTCTAGTCCAAATACCTCGCTTGCAGTAATAGCATGTATATCATTATCATTATGAAATGCTTTTTGCAATTTTGCTACTTTTGCGTAATGAGACAGTAATCGCAGTTCTATTTGAGAATAATCTGCCGAGATTAATACATTTCCTTCATCACAGATAAAAGCTTCTCTTATCATATCTCCATCATTGCTTCTAACTGGTATATTTTGTAGGTTCGGATTGTTAGAGCTTAACCTTCCAGTGGAAGTGTTTGTATTAGAAAAATGACTATGAACTCTATTACTAATATTATTGATTAATTTTGGTAAGGCTTCAGTATATGTGTTTTTTAATTTGGTAAAATGCCTCCATGTGAGAATATGGTCAGCAATTTCATATCCTCCAGCTGACAATTCTTCCAAAACTTCTACCGAGGTAGATAAGGATTTAGTTTTTTTGCTTTTTTTCTTACTCTCAATTTTCAATTTATCAAATAATATTTCAGCTAACTGTTTGGGAGAAGCTATATTAAATTCTGTACCTGCAAGTTCAAAAATCTTTTTTTCTGATTTCGATGTTTCTAACTGAAAGGCTTCTGTTAATTTGAACAATTTATTCTGATCTAGCTTAAAACCATTATCCTCCATTCTGGGGAGTAATAAATTAATAGGCAAATCAATATCAAATAATAGTGAATATTGACGAATTTTTACTATTTCTTTAAGTGCATTATGATAATGATTTAATAATTCGCTTAAGCAGTTAGATAACTCCTTATCACCTTCAGTCTTGCTATAATCAAATGTTTTAAACTGCTTCTGCTTTGGTAATAGATATTTTACCACCTCTAAATCTACAATATTTGTAAAACAATTTAATTGCGATTCTTGTGAGAAATCCAATGGTTTTTTAGCCGATATAAAATCCCTATAACATCTTTTGAAATCTGGAAATATTTTCACAATCGTAGCATCACAAAGAAAAGGTAAAATAAAATTCACTATTTCTTCTATGAGTACGCCGTCAGAATTGCTTGTTAATAAAGAATCTTCTGACTTTGCAATATTACCTTTAAATACCTCTTTTTCAGTGCAGATATAAAACTTATCTTGTAAAATTTCAGTAATTAAAATTGTAGATTTTAAAATCCTATCTTTTGATGATTCTAGGTCCTTAATTTTAGTTATTTCATGAATTTTTATATCATGTTTAACATTATCATTATTTCCGCTTTTGCTAGCTTTATTATTTCCTACTTTACTAATTAAAGAGTTAAAGCCATGTTTTTCAAAAAATGGTTTTAATATATCTAAATCAAAATCTTGTACTAACAAATCATCAAATCCGACATCAATTTCCACATCATATTTTAATTCAACCAGCTTTCTTGATAACATTGCTTGTTCTTTATTATCTGTAAGAACCTGTTTCCTTTTTGGCTGTTTTATTTGTTCTAAATTTTCGTAAATCCCATCTAATGTATTATAGTTATTGAGTAATTCTGCAGCAGTTTTAGGGCCGATACTTGGTACACCAGGGATATTATCAGCACTATCGCCAGTCAAAGATAATAAATCTAGCATTTTAGCGGGGTATACCCCATATTTTTCATGTACAGCTTCCTTATCAATCACTTTTTGTTTCATCGGGTCATACATTTTAACCTGATCATCAACTAATTGAGTAAGATCTTTATCAGAAGAAACAATAGTTACATTGATACCTTGCTTTTTAGCAGATTTAGAAATCGTTGCTATCAAATCATCCGCCTCATATCCTTTTTTTTCTATAGATTTAATATTCATCGCATTAGTTACATCTCTAACCAGTGGAAATTGGGGTATTAAATCTTCGGGAGCAGGAGGGCGATTAGCTTTATATTGGTCGTAAATTTCATTACGAAAGGTTTTTTCACCATGATCAAATATTACAGCTAGGTGGCTGACCTTTAAGGTGTTTTTTAATTTGAGAATCATATTACTATATCCATATACCGCACCTATCACCACTCCTTCTGAGTTAGTTAATGCAGGCATTGAATGATAAGCACGAAATAAAAAACTATAACCATCTACCAGTACAAGATGGTTATCTTCTGCAAAAGAAGTTATCATAAATTTACCTGTTTATTATTTACAACATTTACTAAGGATCCTTAAATTGACTCGCTTTTTCTACAGCATCATTTTGTAATGTAAAAATTTCACTGCAAGCATCATATGACAAATCATACATTTGATTTAGCATATCTTTAGCAAAGGTATTTCTTTCACTACTTGCTTGAATTTCTACTATTTCATCATTGCTATTAAATACAAAATTTGCATCTATGTCTATATTAGAATCTTCTATATAATCTAAATCTACCAATATTTCTCCTTGTGAAATTCCGCAGGAAATAGCGGCAATATTTGCAATAATAGGATTAGATTTTAGTATATTTTCTTTTAATAATTTATTAACGCAAATTGCCAGAGCCACATAGCCTCCACTAATTGCTGCAGTCCTTGTTCCTCCATCTGCCTGGATGACATCGCAATCGATTGTGATTTGGTTTTCGCCTAATTTATTCAGATCTAGAGCAGCTCTGAGGCTCCTTCCAATTAATCTTTGTATTTCTTGGGTCCGGCCAGATTTTTTTCCTAGTGAGGATTCTCTAGCAATTCTTGTATGTGTGGATCTAGGCAGCATAGAATATTCAGCAGTAAGCCAGCCTTGGTTTTTATCCTTTAGGAATCTCGGAACTTTGAATTCGTGAGTTGCAGTGCATATTATTTTAGTTCTACCAAAGCTTACTAAACAAGATCCTTCAGCGTGGCAATTTACTCCAGTTTCAAATGAAATATTTCTAGTTTTATCTGGTTGTCTTTTTGATAGGCGAATCATAAAAATAAATTGAAAAATTATAATAAGTTTATTATAAAATACTTGGTTTAATAAAACCAAATGAATTTAGGTTTGTAAAATAAGGGATCAAACCTTTTTTAGACAAACAATCAGAGTTATATGTATGGTAATAATGACAGATAGGCAACAAAAAAATATGGATAATGAAGCTGAACAGGAAAATGATTTAAATAATGAATCAGATTCTTCTGTTGATATAGATTCAGCTGTAGAGCAGGGTGAAGATATAGCGCAATTAAAAAAAGAGCATGAGGAACAGGTCAGCGCTCTCAATAATAAATTATTACGCTTGGCCGCAGAGTTAGAAAATCTAGGAAAAAGAAATGAACAGCAAACTTCTGATCTAAAGAAATATGCGATATCAGGTTTTGCAAAAGAGATAATTACCGTTCTCGAGAACTTCTATCTGATACTAGATAATGCGCCGCGTGAAATAATTGAGAAAGATGAAAATCTTAACAATTTTTATAAAGGTATTGAAATAACTCATAAAGATTTAACCAAAGTCTTTGAGAAGAACGGAATTACAAGAATTTACCCGTTAGGCGAAAAATTTGATCATAATTTACATCAAGTAGTAAAACAAGTAGAGAGTGACAAAGAGTCTGGAACTATAATCCAAGTAATGCAGGCAGGGTATATTCTAAATGATCGTCTTTTGAAAGAGGCAATGGTAGTTATTTCTAAATAAATATTAACTACAAAAAAGTCAGGAAAAGACAATGAAAAAAATTTTAATAGATGCAATGTACCCGCAAGAAATACGGGTTGCAAAGGTTACCAAGGATAACAAAATCCTAAATTTTGATTACGAATCATCTGTAAAAAAACAACTAAAAGGAAACATATATTTAGCAAAAGTCACAAGGGTAGAGCCTTCTCTACAGGCAGCTTTTGTTGAGTATAGCGATAATAAGCACGGTTTTTTACCATTTGTAGAAATACATCCTGATTATTATCAGATTCCAGCAGAAGATAAGAAAAAGCTAGAAAAAGATGTATTTTCATCTAACAGCAATTCAGATTCAGAATCTAATGAAAGATTAGATAAGATAGTTAGTGCTGGGGATAGTGATGAAGATGACCAAAAGGCAACTACATTTGAGTCTCAAAAAAGAAAATTAATCAAAAATTACAAGATTCAGGAAGTAATCAAGAAAAACCAATTAATCTTGGTACAGGTTATAAAAGAAGAAAGGGGTAACAAAGGAGTTTCTTTATCTACTTATATATCTATTGCTGGAAGATGTTGCGTATTAATGCCTAATAATGGTTCTAAAACCGGGGGTGTTTCGCGCCGCATAGAAGGAGCTAGTGATAGAAAAAGATTAAGAGAGCTTATCAAAAGCCTAACCTTACCAGCCGGTACTAGCGTGATTCTAAGAACTGCAGCAACCGCGCAAACTAATCCTGAGATCAAAAAAGATTATAACTATTTAGTTACCTTATGGAATAACATCCGTAAGGATACGTTAAGTGCATCTGCGCCAGCTTTGGTATATGAAGAGGCTGATGTTATAAAGCGTACAATCAGAGATTTATATAGTGAAGATGTAACAGAAATAGTTGTAGAAGGAAGTGCAGCTATTAGTCAAATTAAGAAATTTCTTAATGTTATAAATCCTAATTTAGTTAAAAAGGTTAAAGCTTATAAGAATAAGCAATCTATTTTTGATTTTTATAAAATAGAAAAAGAAATAGAGAGATTTTACCATACGAATGCTCCTTTGGCATCGGGTGGGTATCTAGTAATTAATATTACAGAAGCTTTGATATCAATTGACGTAAATTCAGGAAAAGCGAACAAAGAACGTTCGGTTGAAGAGATGGCATTAAAAACAAATCTAGAGGCTGCAAGAGAAGTGGCAAGACAATTACAATTACGTGATCTATCTGGTCTTATTGTAATAGATTTTATCGATATGGTTGAAGTTGATAACCGTAAAAATTTGGAAAAAGAATTACGTAAAGCATTTGAAGGTGATAAGGCGCGTATCCAAATAGGAAGAGTTAGTTATTTCGGTTTGGTAGAAATGTCTAGACAGCGTTTAAAGCCAAGTCTAATCGAAAGCAATATGATAGCATGTAGCCACTGTTCTGGTACAGGCTATGTTAAATCTCCAACAGCGGTATCTATTGAGATTTTTAGATCAATAAGAAGCGAAATAGTGAGGCATAATCCTAAAGTGATTAAAATTTACAGCACTTCTGATTGTATTGCGCATATGATCAATTTTAAAAGGAATAATATTCTTTCTATTGAGAAGACAGGTAATCTAAATATCTTTTTATATGTAGATAATGGGGTAAAGGCTGGTACTTTTAAGGTTGAGTCATCAAAATCTTTATCGCCAGAAGATATAGAAAAATTAGGATTAGATACGGTAAGCAATATCAGCAATATATCTTCAAAGAAATCAAGCGATAGAGCAAATAAACACGGTTTAATGAAGAAGATTTGCTCCAAATTTGCTAGTTAGATATAAACATATCCCTAATCAAATATCTCAAAAGCAACTCATAAGCGTTGATAGATCCCTGATATTTCCCCAACGGGAAATTCTGGGATGACGTGATGTGAATTAGTGGTTAGTTTCCTTGTTGAGGAATGTAGTTGATCATTGCACTGAATTTCAGCTTCTCCAGAATTTTTCATGAGCAAAAATCAGGGATATTTTTGAAGAGTGTTCGGTTGTATCTTTATAGTATTTTTATAAAAGATCTAAAGTGATTCGTATTGCGCATTCTTCTGTTGTTGTGGAGAAATTATATTCTCCGCTAGAAAGGCACGTGGTACTTGAAACGGATGAATCATCATAAGCATTTACAGTTTGAACTTTTCCTTGGCTAGCTAACCCATCATCCATTTTTCGGTCGATTTTAAAGGCGATATTGGGCTCAAATATTCTTCCCCGATTACTATATGTATCATATATACTATTTGCTATTCTGTCTGCTCTCTGGGCCCCAATTTGATATTCAGGAGTTCTGAGTGAAACGGTTACTCCATCTAATATTTTTGATTTATATACTGTATTATCTGCTGGCGTTATATCAGGCAGAAAGCCAGCAAAGAATAAATGATTCCAGACATTATGTGCTTCCTGATATGGGTCTTCAACAGTATGGTTATCTATAATATAATTATTATTTCCATTACAATCATCTTCTGTTCCACCGCCACAATTTTGGGAAGCAAAAAAATAATGAGCTTTATTTGTGTCCCCAGGAAGAGATTTGTAGGTTAATTGGAAGTTGTTAGTTGCTCTCATGATATTCTGCATTTCGGCAATAAAACCATTTACTTTAGAATTTTCGATTAGCTTATAACCAGTCGTTGAGCCAGCAATCAAAAATGCAATAATTACTATTGCTATAGATAGTTCAATAAAGGAAAAAGCAAAATTTTTGTTCATGAGCAAAATAAGAGGTTATATACTTACAAGTGTAAACATTTTGTCAGACTAGGTCAATGCACCTCTAATTTTAAGATATTAATAAATCTTATACTTGTAAAAATATTGCTGAGATTCCAATAGCTGCTGGTATTAAAAGTAGTTCTATAAGAGTCATTATTTTACCTTATTTACTTAATATTCCCTTCTTTATATATAAAGCTACCGCTAATAGCAATATAGTTAGCCAATTCCTTATATCAAAGGAAAATTAACCTTATTGAAAGAAACAAGCAATAATACACATTGCAAGTGGAGCTATAGCTAATTCGATTGGAGTCATTTTGTTACCTTTTTTTAAAAATTATAGGTCAGTAATTAACACGGCTTTTTTAACTGTCTAGTAGAAATTTTTTGTTTTTTTAAAAACTTTCAAAAGGTAGGCTAAGTAAGGGTTGGTAGGGTATAAGAATGAGCCAAAAATAGGGGTGGGTTCCCCTCTAATCTATTCGCAAAATAATAGATCTTTATATGTGATATAAGAGATAACTCTCCATAGTTAGGAGAGCTAAAATCTTATAAATTTTGCTGAGGATTTTATCCTCAAAACAAATCTACTATAATCGCAAATGGCTTATTGAAAGAAACAAGCAATAATGCACATAGCAAGTGGCGCAATAGCCAATTCAATCGGAGTCATATCAGTGCCCTCTATAAAAATTATAAATTGAGTAATTAACACGACTTTTTTAACTTACCAGTAGAAAATTTAATTTTTTTTAAGAACTTTATAAAGCTAGGCTAAGTAAGGGTTTGAGGGGTATAATTATGGGTAAAAAATAGGGGTAGATCATCCTTGTACCTTTTGCCAAAAATTAATAAAATTTTTACCAAAAGGATATATAAACTCTTTTATAAAAAAGAGTGATAATTAACAAAATGCTGTAAGTTTTAAAGCTTCAGCATTTCACCTAAATGCTTATTGAAAGAAACAAGCAATAATGCACATAGCAAGTGGTGCTATAGCTAATTCAATAGGTGTCATATCAATTCCTCTACAAATTATAGGTCAGTAATTAACATGGCTTTTTTAACTTACCAGTAGAATTTTTATTTTTTTTTAATTTTGATTTTGGCCGTGGTTTTCCAGGGATTATAAGGGTAATTTATATATAATACCAATTCCCATCTTTAATACTATAAATTTTGAATTGGTATTAGTTATAGTATGCTATATTTACCGTGGAACGTAGCATGCGCGGCAATTGAGCATTCCCATTTTAAAAGCGCTTTTAAAATGGGATTTAGTATAACTATATTTGACATTTATCTCTTTATAGAAAGTAAAAACTTAGACACTGTTGTTAAATCTATATATTTTTAGATCCCGGATCTGCGTCCGGGATGACGTGTGGTTGGGGCTCGTGATGACGTGTGTGGGGTCTCGTGATGACGTGTGGTGGGGTCTCGTGATGATGTGTGGTGTGAGGGCTCGTGATGATGTGTGGTGTGGGCTCGTGATGATATGTGGTGGGGCTTCAGGATGATGTGTGATGGGGATGATCGCACAAGTCACACTTGCCTTAGGTAACAAAAGAAATAATACGAAATCCTTCCTTCGCCCATCCTATAATTTCCCCCTAGGAAAATATCAGGGATCTTGCCTGAATTTGGAATAGATATTGGACCTTCGCCCACCGCAGTCATCCCGGACGAAGATTCGGGATCTTGCCTGAATTTGGAATAGATATTGG
>Ga0066825_10000111_pt1 | contig 29537 bp, 15 predicted proteins | sample ETNtaG_6_FD_65608 | JGI IMG/M metagenome (GOLD analysis project Ga0066825, IMG submission 65608) | Marine microbial and viral communities from oxygen minimum zone, Eastern Pacific Ocean - ETNP201306SV45 | ecosystem: Environmental > Aquatic > Marine > Oceanic | place: Pacific Ocean: Eastern...
GCCACATCGTCGCCAAGAATCGCCTCGCGCAACCAGACCGCGCGATAGATCGGATGCGGTGCCGAGCCAGTGCCATTGCCGATCAACATCGAGCCCTGCGTAAGCAAGCCGCCCAGCCGATGCTCGGACTTTAACGGCACAGCGCGAAAGTGGTTTCCCTCCACTCCCACCACCCCGTAGTGCGCAGCCAAGGGCTGGTTCAGCCAAGCGAACTCGGAATCCACCACATTCGCCACACCGGCATTGCGGCGGATCAACTCACCCACGAAGCCGGTGGTCTCCTCCAGCATATAATCGCGGATCGTCGGCCGGTAGGGTTGCTCCGTGCCCCTGCGTTCTCCGGCCGACACGTAATAAAGAAAACGCGGGAAGAGTTGCTGGTTAATCGGCACGGTCTTCATCTTGGCCAGGCTCAGCCATTGCATGGTGAAATTGCGCACAAAATCCTGCGAGCGCGCGTCGGCCAGCAGACGACGCGTTTGTTGTTCCATCACCTTGGGGTGGTCCAGTCCTCCCTGCCCAGCCAACTCCATCAACTCCTTATCGGGCATACTGCCCCAAAGGAAGTAGGAAAGCCGCGAGGCCAATTCGTACTGACGGTGGGTCACCTCGCCGTCCGCCACGGTGTGGTAGAGGAACTGCGGCGAAATCAACACCATCGCCAGTGTCTCGCGCATAGCTGACTCCATGGTTTTCAGCTCGGGCAACACCAGTCGGTAGATTTGCTCGAAGCGTTTTACCTCGGCCTCACTCGCCGGCCGGCGGAAGGCCCGCGAGGCGAAGCGGCGAATAACCTCTCGTACGTAGGCCTCAGGATCGCTCTCGCGCAGAGGCGAATCAAACAGGATGCGGCGGTGATGCTCCGGTGGCCAGACATCCGCGACCGGCGCTTCGAACTCCATCCAGTTAATCACGATCCGCGGCATGGTGAGATTCCGGTTGCCATCGTTCAGCGTGCCGTCGTCGTATAACACCTGCGGCGTGATGACCCGACTATCGGGCTGTTGATTCCCCCGGATCATTCGCCCACGCGTCAGCGGATAATTTTCAATGCGCCCGCGAAACTCCAACACCCTCGGCTCGTCCGGGCTGTTGTCCAGAAAAGCGCTGCCCACTGGTTCCACGCGCTGGGTGGAACCGTTGAGCGTTTGCCCCATAATCAGCCGCAACGGCGCGCCCTTTACCCCCGGCGGCAAAATCGCCGAAGCCTGCAGTCGAATGACGAACTCCCCCGTGCTTGGAAAACTCTTCAGCCCCATGCCGCCAGACACGGAATGCCGACGGTTGCCCCACACCCCGATCTCGTCTAAGCCCATACCCCGGTCCAGCCCGTGCCCTTGCCACTCGCGCCGCGCCTTGTGCACCTCCGGCTTCTCCGGATCCACAATCGCGCTGGCCATCACCTTGCGGGCGTTTTCCAGATAACGATCCACCTGCTCCGGCCCCAGCAACATGAACTCGGCGGTGTTATTGAAGTGATACGGCTTCTCCGGATCCTTGGGCAAATTATCCGTCAGCTTCAGCCGGAAGCCGATCAGGTCGCGAATGGTGTTCTCGTACTCGAAGTTGGTCAACCGCCGTGCCTGCGGGGCCACCGACGTTTCCCCGCCCTGCGCCACCGCCTTCCGCAAACCCGCCTCAATCCACTTCGTCACCGCGCCCACGGCCGCCGCATCCGGCCGTTCCGTCTCCTCCTCGGGCGGCATCTCGCCGCTCTCCAACACTTCCAGAATCAACTCCCAACGCTCCAGCGATTTCCCCGCCGCCAGACCGCTATCAACATTATGCAACGTCACCTTCCCCTTCTGCTTCTCCGGCCCATGACACTTCACGCAATGCGCCTTGAAAAAGGGTGCGACGACTCGATCAAATTCCTCGGCCGTCAGCGTCGTCATGATAACGAACCACAACAGCAGACTGCAGCCAAGATTCCTCATCGAGTCAATCCCTTTCATCGTGCGGATTCCTTAGCGTGTTTGAGAACGAAATCGACCAAGGCCTGGCTTTGAAACCAGCCGGGCCACATATTGTGGCCTTGGCCCTTAACGATTTTGAGGATCATCGGTCCACCGAGCTTGTCATAGCGGTCCTTGATGATCGCGGAGTTTTTATCCAGCGGCACCACGCGGTCCATATCGCCGTGGATATGAAAGATCGGCACCCTCGCCTTGGCCAAGGGCGCGAGGCGGTCGATGGGGTTGTGTTTGGCAAGCTGCGCTTCCAGCCCTTGAGCCGTCAACCCAAACGCCCCGCTGGCGCGTTGCAGGCCGGGATAACTCGCGATGTTGCACACTGGATAAATACCGGTGATGCACGCCACCTTGTCCGGGTTTTCAGCAGCCCAACTATACAGCATCAACCCGCCGCGACTGCGTGCTAGTAGACAAGCCCGCTTGGCCAAGCCGCGTTTCTCCACGAGATGTTGATGCAGCGCCGTATACGTCGTCCGGCCTTTCGGGTTGCCATAGGACTCGCCCACGTCCACGCCGGCAATGGCGATGCCCGCCTTGAGGAATCGCTCGAACATCCATTTCTCCGCCCCTCCCGGCAGCCCACGCAAGGTCGGCGCATACCACACCCAAGGCATCGCGCCTTGGTCCAGCTTGGCTGGTTTGTTGTCGGGCAAAATCAGAAACGCTGTGCGCCCTTCAATGGCAAAGGCTTCGCCCGGGAACGGCAGTTTCTTTATGGGTTGAGCCGCCTGAACCCAAACCAAAATCACGCAAAACCCCAGAAGGATTCTGAGCCGCTGTCGAAAATTGACCACGATTTAACTCTGGAACTGCTTGATCGGCCCAGTCTGGCCGTGACCAAACTTGGTGAGGCCGGTGTCAAGGGCGCCGTAGTGCTCGATGGGATTGCCGTAGGCGTTGAGCAGTGTGGTGTAGAAATTACCCAACGTGCTGTGGCCCGGCTGACCGTAGTTGGGCAGGCGAATGTAGCGGCGGCGCAGGTCCACGCGCGCGTTATCGCCCGAGAGAATAATGAAAGGATACTCCCAGCCGTGACTGTGATGCGTCTCCCCGCCGTCCGGGAAATAAAAGAGCATCGTATTGTCGAACATCGTGCCATCACCCTCTGGAACACTCTTGAGTCGGTTGACGATGCGATCAATAACCGCCATGTGATGCGTACGCGCGCGGTCGCGGATGGTCTCGGCCGAGAGCCCGCCAATGCTCTTGTTGTGACCAACATCGTGCATGTTCACTTTCTCGCCTTCGATACCCGGAATACCTGTGTAACGGTGGCCAAGTTCGTCCACAGTGAAGGCGACCACATTAGTCAGGCCTGAAATCAATGCTCCGAGCAACACCTCGGCGTGCCCCATCTGACGGTCCAATGTGTTGACGTTTGGATCGAGATATTTCTCATCGAGCTTGGGCACGTGCTTTCGGATAACCTCTGCCATCGCGTCGATCTTACGATTGCGCTCGCGGATGGATTCCACGGAATCGGCGTAATTCTGCACCTTGCTCTTCTCAATTCCGTTCAAAGGATTGGCAATGGCATTTTCGTTGCCGGCAATAAACTCTAGTACCCTGCGATCGAGCTGATATTGCGTGCGCGCCTTGGGATCGGTGGAAACGGATTTAAACAACTCCTGCAAGGCGATGCGCGGCGAGCCAAACGCGTAGTTGGGCTGTTGAGGGCCGCGGGCAGAAAAGCCGGTGGCCACGCCGTCGAGACTGCCGCGGGCATTCCCGCCGCCCAGCGGGAAGCACGCCAGCTCAATGTGACCGGCGGGCGAGGGAAAGAGTTTGGCCAATTCGAAATCGACTGTGGCCCACTTGATGGAGCTGAGTCGTTCGTTGGCCTTAAACACGCCGAGCGAGGAGCACCAGGAATGGTGACCGGTGGTGCACATCTTGCCGGAAAGCCCTTGCAGGATCGTAAGGTTTTCCCGATGCCCGGCTAATGGCCCGAGCCATTGAGGAAGATCATGCCCGTCGAGATCGACATCCACCGCTTCCTTGCGCTTCTCGAGCTCCATCGTCTTGGCATCAAGACTAGGCGGCACGCACACGCGCGGCCACAGGCCATTGCCTCGGTGCATGAAAATAAACCGCGTGGGCGGCTTGCCGTTGGTGGCGGCCAGCTGCTGCGGCGAATTCATCAACGCCATAGCGCCGGCGCCGAGGAGGGATTGCTTCAGGAAATCTCTACGGTTGTTCATGGCTGCTCCTTGCTCAATTTACGGTAACGGAAAGAGTCCGAAGATAAAAGCGAAACGATGACGGCTTTGAAGCTACCGTCGTGGCGGACGTAGGCGCGGTCGGCCTCGATGAGAGTTTGCGAGTCGGACAACATTTCGTTGCGGCCCATGTAAAAACGGAAGGCATGCCGGATGATGCTTTGTCTCACGCGCTCGGATTGAGCAAGGCGATTAATGAGGTCAAAGGGATCGCGCACCTTGCCATCGAGCTTGGCATCGCCCGTGCCGACGAGTTCACCAAGAGTGCTGACCGGTTTGGTCTTGTAGGCGGGGGAGCCGTTTTTCTTAGTGGGATGGGCGAGGATATGTTCCTCGTACTCCAGAGGCTCATCAAGCCGGTAGCGACCGAAATCATCGAAGACCTCGAAAGGCAAACCGAGCGGGTTCATGTGCTGATGGCACTTCAGGCATTCGGCTTTTTGCGTAACGGTTTCGACCCGTTCGCGAAAGGTCTTGTGCGGATCTTCTGGGACTTGGGCATCAACGGTGATTGGCACATCGGGCACGCGGCCGGCCAGAAGCTTTTCACGAATCCAGCGACCGCGCTTGATGGGGTCGGTGTGGAAGTTGGAGGAGTGCGCGATGAGCCAGGCCGGATGCGTGAGCAGGCCCTTGCGGTGTTGGATTTGGAACGGTTGCTCGACCGGATAATCCCAGAACTCCTCGTCATCCAAGCCCTTGTAGTTTTTATTCTCCACGCCGCCGTAGCGGAAGGGATTCGGTGTGGGCGGTAGACTGTAGAAGACAGAATGGTTATAGTAGTAACCATGCGCGAAGGAGGGCGTGGTAAATGGTGTGCGGCCTTTGCCAATAGTTTCCCCCCAGAAATACATGTGGCGCATAAAGTCGCGCTTCGATTTGGCACCAGCGAAACGAACGGATTTCTTGGTCTTTAGGTAATCCAGATTATCCTCCAGCACCTTCTCCGGATTCGCCTTCCAATCCAGATCCTTGAAGTAGTGGTACACTTCCGTCCACTCCTCGATCACCTTGCGGCCGGCCTCGTTGTCCTTATTGTGATACACGAAATAATCCTCCGTGGTCAGCAACCGCCGGAAGACATCCTGATCCTGTTCGAGATGGCGATCGACAATCCGGTCCGCTTCTTTGACAAGAAAACCCGGTGTGCCAGCCGTGCCGCGTGAGGGGTTCTGCCAATAGCCGTCACTGCGCGGCACGTCCTTGAAAATCTTGATCGCGTTCGGGTACCCGAAAAACTCCCGAAAAAACCGCACCTGCTTGGGATGCGAACTCTCGTGCGTACGCATGTTTTTGCCGTTGAGACTCGCATCCACCGGGCCGGCAAACAGGGTTTCGTTTTCCAGCAACCGCGTCACCTCTCGCTGGAAATCTTCCTTGCGTGAGAGTTTCCCGGCCACAGCCGCCTGCCGGAGAATGGCATCCGGTCCACGATCCCCCAGCGCATAAGCGATGGCGCGGGCAGCTTCGTGCGGAGTCAATTTCTGCCGGCCATGCTCATCGACTGGCCCACCACCAAATTCCATGCGGTACAGGAATTCCGATTCCAACAACACGGTCGTGAGCATCTGCTGCAACCCCGCGATGTTACCGCCCAGCTTGATGGAGGTTTCCAGCAGGCTTAGGTATTTCTCGACTTCCGGCGCAGTCGATTTCCGGCGCAGCACGCAATCAAACTGATGCTGAATCGCCGCCACCATTTCCGCCTCTGTCGGCGCGCCGTCCTTCAACACAATCGCCTCGAACTCCGCCGCGGTTTCCCGGGGATACCAGCGATCCTGTGAGTTCAACGCCGCCAGCAGCGCATCCTTCTCCGGCGTCTTGAGACGCGCGGCAAAAATCTGTTTACCGGCAATCCACTTAGCATTGGTAAGCATCACCAGCAAATGCCCGCCATCCAGCGAGGTGAGATCGTAATCCCGCACGCCGGAATGGTCCGGCAGCATGAACGGATTGGTGACCCCGAAAAATTTCCGCGTGGCAAAGCCGGTTCGCTCGCGGCCTTCCAGTCGGAACACATCCATCACGCGCTCGTGAAAAATCTGCGGGCTCACCAACCAACGCCGGGCCGGCGACCAAGCCTTGGCTTTCACCTCACCACTAAAGAGTTTCTCGTGGTCGACATAATTGCCGTAACTCGGATAACGAAGCTTTTCCTCCAACTTCGAAGCGCCATGCTTCCGTAGTTCCCCACGCACCCAGTCTACCAACGCCGTCCGTTCCGCCTCACTAGGTTGCGCCTTTTTCTTCGGCGGCATTTCCTTGAGGAATAACTGCTCCTGCACCCGGTTAAGCAAATCCAATCGCGGCTGCAATGCAATGCTCGCCAAGTCATCCAACCGCACCTCGCCCTTCTGTGTATCCGCATCATGACAATCCAAACAATGCGACTCCAGTACGTCGGCGGCCTCCTTCGAAACAGTCACCCCTCCCAGCTCCGCCGCCGCCAACCAAACTGAACCGCACAGCATCGCCATAATGAATCTCAAACCCGTCATAATAAGTTTCCTTATTTTGAGCGAAAGCTGCCGTTTCGTCACTATTTCAATGGCGGTAACTTCATTTCCTCCAGTTTGAGACTGATGTGACCTTTTGGAGGTTGAACGCCGTGGCGCGGATGGTTGTAGCGCAGGAAGGATTTTACGGCCAGGGTGACCTTACCGCCGTGAAAAAGCTTCTTGGCGTCGTTGTAGACGTAAGCCCCGCGGGGCTGCCCACCCTGCCGGACGTGCACCCCAAGCTTGGACTCGGCGATGAGCTTACCGTTGACGTAGAGGGCGAAACCGTCACCGGTATTGACGTGAGCGCTACCGCCCACCAGAACGCGGTAGCGGTGGCCGGGCTTAAGCGGCGGAACCTCGACCGTGGCGCGCATCAGCAGAACTTCCTTTTCCCAAAGCGTTTTTGGCGCATGGCCACAACCGCAGAAGGTGGCCGTGCAGGATTCACTCAGCGGTGCGAGCTTGCCGTCGAGCTGCCCGAAGGGTTGCTGGCCAGCTTTCCAGCCAGCGGACTTGACGTCGAAGGCGGGTGCAAACCACTGGTCCATGCCGGCGGGATAAGTCACGGCGCGGTAGCGGGGATACTTTTCCTTTGGCAAAGACTCTTTGGGCTCGAAGCTATGGTATTCCCATTGCACCTTGTCGAGGTCGGGGCCGAAGGGCTTCCAATCGTAATCGGCGATGCCGGCGGCTTGATAGCAATTGACCAGACCAAACGTGGCACCACGCAGGAATTGGGTGGCGCGGTTGGGCGGTTCGCCGGAATGCTCCTGAAGCAGGGCCGTCTTATAGCGTGGATTGGCCACGTAGCTGGCGGCGATGCCGTCGATGAGGATAGGCCGGAGCGCCTGTCGGACGGCAGCTTTTTCCGCATTCGTCAGCTCGGCGTTCTGTCCCGAAACAGAACGCTCAGGGCGCGCCGGTTGCGGAAGCGGTTCCGCCTTGCCGCCTTTCAAGCGGACCATGGCTCGGCCCAAGGCGTCGCCAATACGCAGGTAGGTTTCGGCGTTGCGGTGGTAGTGGTAGTCCTGGTTAGTGGGCGACTCGTCAACCTCCCGCCAAAACGGGCGCGTATCCACTGAGGCCACATTACCCTTGTATTCAGGATACTTCTCGGGGGCACCCACCGCCATCTGGGCCTTATGGATGCGTAGGAATTTTTCCTGCATCCGGTGTCCGCCAAAACCGACGGTGGCCACCACGGCCGGCAGCTCCGGTGTCTTGAACTCCTTCCGAAAATCATTAATGAGGTGAACGAGGTTCTTTTCGTATTCCGCAATGAGCTTCTCGGAAAAACTGTCCTTGTGGCCCTGGAACCATAAGAAGCCCGCCATCTCGTAGCCTTGCCCCTTGTAGCCAGGCATGATCTTGTCGAGATTGGCAAGCGTCTTGCGCACACCCTCGACCATGAGCTTGTACTCTGCGGACTCGAACTCATTGCTGGGATCCGTGCGACCACTGGACGGCGGACGAAAGTCAAACCCGAGGGAACGGTTGCCCTGCGCCGTCTTGATCAGCAACACCGGCTCGTCATGAAACGTGCCAAGGACGTGCCCGAAACCCAGCTCCGGCCCAATGGATTTCCCGTTGGAAATAGCACTCAGGTGTGAACCCCGCCCGTCCTTAGCCAATCGCGCCTCCTGGAAATAGACATCCTGCCGCACGGACCATTCGCCGGCGGCATCCACCAGCCACGGAAATTTCCCCTCGCGCATGACCACCGACTCCAGGTCACCATTGCCCAGCAAGTCTGTCTTGCGCATCCAAAACCTCGGCGGCTTACCGTTGAATTTGGTGATGGCGAATGAGTACCGCTTGCCCGCCACTAGCTCAACCTCCTGCCGAACGACCTTGCCATCAAGCACCATCTCGGCGGAGCCATAGTGCAGTTGATAGACACCCGTTTGAGGCACCTCGAACAGTCCATTCGCCACGGCCTTTTCCGTCGGTGAACCATCCGGCAGGTAAACCGCCAACGGCGCTGCCTTAAAGCTACCCACCTTGTAAATTGGCAACGGCGCGTTCGGCACGGTCGGGTCGGAACTGAAGAAGACGCCGTCATAAACATTCTTCGCCCCATGCAGGTCGCCCATTCCCACCATATTCGACTGCCCTGCCAACACGTAAACTTTTACCGGCTTGGTGAAATCACCCGGCTGACATTCCGGGTCAGGTAGGATAGCGGGGACAGCAGCGGCGTGAACATTCGAGGTGATAAACGCCAACGCCAAATAGAAAGCGCCGGCAATTGCGGAAGTCTTTTTTAACATGATAAAATAGTTACTCGGCCAGAGCAGCCATTGACGCTGCTAAATCTTTCAGACTCTTTGGCCATTGATCAATACTGATACTTTGGGATCCAGGGATCTTCGGGGCGGTGATGCCCTCAACCACGGCGACGGTCGGTTGAGCGAATATAAATTGGATGTCTTTTTGGCCATAGGTCTGCGGGAGGCTCTTGGCATAAACCTCCAACTCGGCGGCGTAGTCAGCGGGATTTTCGCCGATGTTGCTGGCGGATGGAATCCAGATCACGCCGGCCACACCCATCGGCGTGAGCGGGCTGACATTCCAGTTGTAGGCGTAGGTGGGGATGGTGTCGCGGGCCACCGTTTCGCTTTGGCCAGGCTCGGGAAAGGTCGGGGCTTGCAAGGCGAAGGTAGAGGAATCCTCACCGCGTTGGCTGGCCTTGATGAGGTCCTGAACGAAGGCCTTCACTTCCGTCACGTGACCGGCGGCGGCTTTACGGGCCACGGGTGAGTTGGGGTACTGGAGGAACAACTCGTCCAAACGCGCCTTGAACGCCAGATGTTTTGCATTGCGAACGCCGGCAAACGACGTCCATGAAAGCGGCGAGGCAAACTGACGATTGCGGCCGCCTTGGCCAGAGGACATGGTCATGAAACCTTGCGGGATGCCCTTGCGATTGAGTGCAGTGGCGAATTCGTAGGCGAACATTGTCACACCGGTAGTTTCCTTGGTGAAATCCGCAACCGACCAATAGGTGCGGTACTTGCCGCCGCCTGTTTCGAAGCGGCGCTTGCGCGGGGTGGTGAAGGAACTGGCAGCTGTTCGGCGTCGATACTCGCGCACCAACGGCAGAGTCTTGGGCAACCCGGCCTCTTTGTTGCGCCGATCATACGCCCATTCGCTGGTGAGCTGCGTGCTGCCGGTGAGGTACCAGACGTCGCCGATCAAAATATCACGAACCGTCCGACTGTGGTCGTGGCTGGTGGTGATGTTCAGCGTGATCGGCTGGATCGAGGCTTTGCGTGCGGGGAAGGTGACCGACCATTGCTGCATGTCATCGGCCACCACGGTCTGCATCGCACCACCGAAATCGACCTTAACCGTCACGCCTTCGTTGGCGTGGCCCCAGATGCGAATGGGCTTATTGCGCTGCAGAATCACGCCATCCCGGTAATATTCGGCCACTTGTAAGATTGGATAATCCGGATCGGTATATTGCGCATACTTCGCCTTAAGGGCGGCGGCTTTTTCAAGGTCGTCCTCCTCGAAGATGAATTTGCCGCCGATCATGGCAAACGGCGTCGCCGGCAGGCCGGCCTGGTTGTAGAGGTTCGAATTTTCCGGAACGGCGTTGTACGCGTACTGCACACCGATGGGTGCTGGCACCTTGTCCGATTGCACAACCACGGTGTCCCCCTCGATCTTTGCCTCGGCCGCGTGCCATTGTTTATCTGCGCCACAAAGTCGAAAATGGTTCAAGGAATCATTCGGCGTAGGACGGGCGGGTTCGACGAATTTTCCGGGCTCCCGATAATCCTTCGCCATGCCTTTGTTGCCGACCATAAGGCCGCCAAAGAGGCTGTCCTTTTCAAAAGCCACCGTCACCTTGCGACCATTAACTTTGTAGCCGCTGAATATCGGGCCAGTGTAGGCGATATTCTTGCCGTAATCCTTGGCTAACGCCCAGCGCGCGAGCCGCATGCCGGGGTGCAGCTTGTTATAGTAATGGATGCCCTGCGGCCGGGCGGAGTTGAGATCAGACTGCACCACCATACCGACTTTCTTGCGGTTGTTTTGAAAAAACAGATGCTGTACCTGCCGGACATCTGCAAAGCCGACGTTATTCGGATCGGGCGAGCCGTAGCATTGCATTTGGGTGAAATAAAACGGCATCTCCGGCATGCCCCACGCATCACGCCAGCCCTGCATCAGCGCCTCCATGCGCGCTGCGTAGATGCGGCCGTCGCCACCGTTACTCGTGCCCTGGCACCAGATCGCGCCTCGAATGGCATAGGGAATCACCGGCGCAATCTTGCCGTTGAAAAACTGTGACGGCCCGCGCCACATGCCGGCGATACCCGGCAGATTGGGACGCGCTGGAACGCGGCCGCCTTTTTCCATCGCTTCGCCGGCGACGTCCTGCCATTTGCTTAACTGAGCGTAATACTGTTCGTACGCCCTGCGGCCCTGTTCGGTGAACGGATCGGCATCGCGAATGAGATCGGCATCATCCTTGAGCTTCGGATGCGCCTCAATGGCCTCCCGCTGCGTGAAGGCCTCGATGCGCGTGTTGCTGTGGGCGCTGAGGAGAATGCCGATGGGCATGTTAAGTTCCTTGTATAGCTCGTGCGCAAAGGAGAGGGACAACGCAGAAAACCCGTCCGCGGCGCTGGCCTTTTTCCAGCCGTCATCCGAGGTGGCGCGTTTCTGTGGGTACAGCGCGGACACGGTGTTGATGTTGATTTCGCGTATCGGAATATCCTCTTGGGCCGAGGCGAGATCGCGCGCCAGTTGATTGCACATGCTTTTGCCAGCCGTCCAAACCATGTTTGATTGGCCGGACGAAAACCACACCTCGCCAACTAGCACGCCCTTGAGCGTAATCGTCTGGCCACGATTGTTTTTCACCTCGAGACTACGTTCGGTGCGCGAGACTTCCAACGGATCAAGATTCACCGTCCAATCGCCGGTTTTGCCGGCAACAGCGGTCTTGGTCTGACCGGCAAACTGCACGGTCACCTTACTGCCCGGGGCATCCCAGCCCCAAACGGGCACGGCGGTTTCCCGCTGTAGAATTGCATTGTCCGTGAAGGGCGCGGCCAATTCCAGCTGCGCCGCCAACAGGTTCGGGGCCGCCAACAGCGCCCAGAAAACAAGAGGGAGCATTGTCTTCATCATGTTTTTAAAAGCCAAATAATCAGTCGCGCGCAAGGACCAGCAGTTTCGGTTTCCAGCCGGGCTTATTGCGCGTGCCAAATCCACCGGCTTCCACGAACAAATAGCGCGTGCCGTCCAGTGTCCGTGAAACGATCTTGAGGGCTTGATATTGGTTTAAATCCATCAAGGTATCGCCGGACCAAATCAGAGTCGGGTGCTTGGTCCGGCCGTTTGCCTGAAAAGTGATCTCAGAAAACAGCGCGTTGCGGCCATTACCGGTTTTCCGAGTGGGATCAAAATCCTCAATGGCCGCCACCGCGGTGAGCACCTTCCAGTTCCCGAGCACATCGGGGTTGGCGACCACTTGACCGTCCCAGCGATACTTCCGAGCCGTGGCAGATTTCTCGCGATCTTCTGGATCCTGTCCCGCCTGCCACTCCATGGACAACATGGGGACGAGCGTGGCCGATTTGTAAACCAGCTCATCACCCATCGGCGGCAGTTTCTGTTCCTCCAGATGCAGGCTGAACTTGCCTTGAGGATCCTTCGAGCTGGGCTTCACCTTATACTTGTCATTGAAGCGCAGAAAGGTCACGGCGGCAAGTGTCACTTCTCCCTTTCGAAAATCATCGAGAAAATCTCCGGTGATATAGGCGCCCTTGGGTAAGCCACCGGAGCCGCGGCCATTGCAGGTCTTGGTTTCAATCAATGGCTTGCCATTCACATAAATGAGATGACCGCCGCCAGAGCCGACGTGGTTACCGTCATTCACTCGCAGGCGATAACGGTGCCCCTCCTTAAGCGGCGGCACCTTGAACGTACCGCGCAGTAGCAACACTTCCCGTTCCCAAAACGAATTCACCTTCGTGGCCCCGTAACAACCGGGCCCCACGCAGCCCGGGCCGCACTTGTGTACGGGGCCAATCGGGAGCTTGCCCTTGAAATGACCGAAGGGACTCTTGCCGCGTTTCCACAAGGCCGATTTGTGTGCCGGAGCAAACCAATCTTCCAGCCCCGTGGGTAATGTCACCGGGCGATAACGCGTGACGAGCTGATCGAAAGGCACCTGTTCGGCGGCGATGGGGTCGAAGCTGTGGTAGGACCACTCAGCATTGCGCAAGTCCATGAACATGTTCCAGTCGTAATCCTTGTCGCCGGCGCGATCGTACAGGGCGGCCAGTCCGTCGATGGCATCCCGGGAGCCGCCTGGGTAGCCGGATTGAATCTCGGCCGCCGCCAGTTGATACAGTCGCGTCCGGTTGCGGCCGACATATTCGGGGATCAATTCCCCGGTGATAATCGGAGGAACCGCGTCGCGCAGCGTCGGTCCAAACCGGCTGGAATCGGCATTTAGATAAAACTCCTTGTAAGGCAGAATCTCGCTGGGAAATTTCTCGCGGGAAATCTCGTAGAGCACATCCAGCCCGCCCGGCACATCCGCCAACGAGGCGGCGATGAACCCAAGATGCGCGTCATAGGTGGAGGTCACATTCTGTCCGCCCGGCTCGGTTTTCACGCCGGCAAAACCGGTGTACGCCTCCTTGAGGGTCGCGGTGGCCAGAGCCTGCACTTTCGGCCCGGCGGCCTTGATGTTGGCGCGAATGCCAGGCATGAGGCCGCGGGTCAGTGCGCTGCGTTGATTGCTGCGGATAAGTTTGCCCATGGACGGCAACACGCGTTGGTAACAGCGTTCATCGGCTGCCACGGGCGTGAGCGCCACGAGGGCCGCATTCTGCAGCCACCAATCGCTGTGGCTGAGGTACGGCAGAATCACATCCGAGTGGGGCGCGATCCAATCGGCGCTGCCCTTGCCGATGATCTGCAGCGCGGCGTCCTTCACCCACCAGGATTCCTTGGCATCTTTCACCGCTTGAACCGCAAGATCGAAGACTTCCCGATTGATCACCTCAGGCCGTTTAATGATGGCGCCAAACATCGCGCGCCGCACGCGGGAATCCGAATGCCGCAGCAGTTCCATCATCAATTCCTTGCGCACCGCGCCCCCGGGCGAGCGCCAGCCGATGTAGCCGCTGTTGACGCCCAGCACTTTGTTGGCGGCCACAAACCGAATATTGTGATCCTGATGCAGCATATATTTACGAACCAAATCATCGCTTACCTGTTTCGGCTCGTGCAGCGCGATCAGGATCGCCTTGCTGGAATCAGCCGCAAGCGTCTCGGTGGAGAGATCCTGTTTTTTGCCGGTCGCATCCGCTGCCGCTTCTAGGGAAATAAACGAGTTGTCGGCAGCTGTGCCCCACGGAAGTTTGGGGAGTTGGAAAGGCTTGGAAAACTGCGTGGGCGGCGCGCCGGTGATGCGCAGCGTTTTGCGCGGGATTGTGTAGGCCAGCGGATACGCCACGCCCCACTGTTCCTTATCGTACCCCGCTCCACCCAAAATTCCGAAGGAACCATCAAAGCGGCGGGACAAATCATAGTGCCATCGGCGATGGTCCATGAACTCGCGGTACTGCTGTGGTTTCTTGTCGTGCAACAACCCCATCGAAGCGCTTCGCCAAATTTCACCAATCCCACCGCCGGTATGGCCATGCAGCATGAAGCTGGTTGTGTAAAACCCCTGCATCGCACAGGCATCGCGGGCCTGCGCGTACACGCTATTTTCACCATCGGGCGTCAGTGCCGCCGCGGCTGCCATGGCGAAAGCAAGCAATCCATTTTTGCCGTTGTCGACAAAGCCGTACTCGGGCCGACTATCGCCGTACGGATTCCCGCCGCGCCCGGCGTAGCGATAGAAATGAACCAGCGCATCCTGCAGCGCATGGGACGGCACCTTGGCGCCACATTCCCTAGCCAGCAGCAAAAAAGTGAGCACATGGGTGCCGGCGGCATTGAGGTGCCCATTGCCGTAACTCGGCGTCACTCCGCCCCGCCCCAGCCAACCGCTCAGGTATTGCGTGGCAACGGCATTAGCCACCCCGGCCTGGATGTTTTCGAGAATCTTGGGATCACCCGTGCGAAGATAGCACTCGGCTAATGGCAAACCGCCGTAGCCGATGTACCACGGATACCGATGAGGCTTCACGTTGCGAGCCCATTGCCGCGCAACCTCAAGATCCTTAGCCTCGCCGGTTGACAGCAAAAACAAAACGCCAATGCCCGCGATTCCTTTCTGAGCATCGGGACGGGAGAGGTAATCGGCAACCTGCCGCACAATCTTATCGGACTTAGAACAATTCAGCGGCCAAGTTTTACTGTACGCTCCGAGCACGGGCACTTTGACAGTAATCGGCTTAGTCTCTCCCTTGATAGCAAACTTCAGCAACCCATCCGTGGCTTCCGCTGCGGCGAGAATGTTGCCCAACTGAATCCGTGGATCGATATCAGCTAGCTTTTGCCCATTGATCGATTCGATAATTTGCCCCTTCGCCAGCTTGCCCGTAGCTGCAGCGGGCGATCCTTCCTCAATATTTGCAATCCGCATGACAAACGCCGGCTGCACCAGATCGATCCCCATCCCTACCGGCCCGAAGCGCTTGATGGTTTGTAGGGACTTGCCAGCATCCGGCCGGGTGGAAAAAATGCCGTGCGGTTGCTTATAATACTTATCGGCACCCGTGAGGGTAAACCCGCCAATCAGAACGGCAACCAGAGTAAGTGTTTTTTTGGAAGTCATTTGCTTTAGGAAAGATTATCGATAAACAAAAAATCTATTTCAAGGCATCGAGTAGATTTGAAATTTCAGTCCATTCACTGGTTGGAATAGCTGTGCTCCGGCCTCGGATACCTTTCGGTTGGGTAATCTTGGGGGCGAGGGACTTTTCAGGCAAGGTATAGAGAAAGTGCGGGTCTTTGCCGGCGAATCGTTCTTTCCAAGCGTTGGCGAGGGCGGTCATTTGCTCGCCGTAACGGGCACCCCCGTCCTCGGCGAAGGAAGCGGGGCCGGCGAGAAAGACGATGCCCTTTAGTTGAGTGGGCGTGAAGGAGTGAACCATCGTGTTGTACACCTCGGAGGCTTGGCTGGTGACGCTGGCGCCCAGCGTCGGATAGTTACCCCAGACGACGCCGTCGGGCACGGAACGATTGGCGACCATCTGCGGGATGTAATCTCCCCAGTAGCTTCGCCAAGCGCCGAGGTAGTGGCGGACGTTGGCGGCGTAGTGCGGATTACCGGGACGCACGGCCGCGAGGTCTTTGTAATCAGCGACGAGGCTGGGGGCGTCCTTCAGGTTGTTGACAGGAACCCAGCTTTTCAAGGTGCTCAAGTCCTTGGGCGGGACGCCGCGGCCCATGGAAGTCATACCGCTTTTCATGTAGATGATGCCGATGGGACGACCGGTCTTGGCGGCGATGAAGTTGCCGAGGGCGGCGGGCAGGCCGGTGGCGTCCTCCCACACGCTGGCGAAACGGTTCAGCGGCGTGCGCGATACACAGACGGTATAGCGTGAGGGAGTGGGATGGGAAAAGCGCTTAGCCTTACGGGTCATCATGCGGACGGGCGTCCTTACCTCGACGTCCGGGAGTTCCTTAAAATCGCCAGGATGCGAGGCGACGAACCAGACGTCGCCCATCACGATGTTGCGGCAGATGCGCTCGTGCGCCAACTCGCCATCGATAAGGAAACGCACGGTGAGTGTCTTAGGTTCGGTGCTGGCCTTGATTGGGGGCACGGTCACGCGCCATTCCTTGGCGGCGCCGGGATAGCGGCTGTCGCCCGGCGCGATTTCATAAATGTGCGGCGAACCGGCCTTGACGGGAATCCGTTTCTTGATGCCCGCGAAGCTGAACTCAATGACCGCCTCGCCCTCGGCCTCAACCCCATAGTCGTGCAGGACCGAGCCCCAAAAGGTAATGGGCTGGTCGGCCTGGAGAACGGCGTTTTCCCGAAATTGCGTGCTCAACAACGGCATCTTACGCCATTCGTAGAGTAAACCTTCCGAGCCTGCCTCCGGCACCACACCCGCCACCTTTAGCTTTCCATCAGGCCACATCTCCGCGTTTACCCGCTTGTGGTCGTAATAGATGAACGGCGTCATCGGCAGGAGCGCCTTGTTGTAGAGGTTGGGTTGAAAACCAATGCCGCCGGTGCCGTAGGAAACGCCGCGTGGATGCTTCACACCCGGCGCGTGAAGCACGACCGACTCCCCTTCAAGCTTCACCTTGGCCCGGTGCCAGATACGATCAGTCCCGGCGAGGTAGAAGCTCTGCACCTGATTTTCGCCCTCGGGAATGACCTTGGGATCGGCAAAACCCGTGGCGCCCTCGTTTTGCCGGTCGGCGTTGAAGGCGGTCGAGCCAACCACCAAGCCACCTTCGGTATGGTCGAATTTCACAATGAGCCGTTCGCCTCGGACTTCGTAGTCCTTAAAGGACGGGCCGTCGGCCACGAGTTCTTTTTGTCCGTACTGGTTCTTGAGCGCGTGCAAGGCGAGTCGTTGCCCGGGCACGGTTTTACTGGAGTAATGAATGCCGCCGGTGACGTCGATTTGGCTAGCCATTCCAGTGTGGGGAATGTCGCGGGCCAGCCAGGTGCCGAGCCGCATATCAACGACTCCGCCGATACGCGGGCTGTGGTTCCACTCCCCTTTCTGTCCAGGGCAATAGAACTGGTGGAAGTACACGGGCAACTCCGGCTTACCCCACACCAGACGCCAGCCTCGGATGAGGTTGTGCAGGTTGTGGTAGTACGACAGCCCCTCACCCATATTGGCGTAGCCCTGGTTCCAGATACCTCCGCGGATGGCGAAGGGGACGACGGGATTAAGCCGTCCGTTGAACAACCAGGAAGCGTCGCGGTTGCCGCTTAGGTTGCCGGGCGTCCTCGTGGAAACTGGCTGAGGTGCTTTGCCTGCTACCACCCGCTTGGCGTTCTCCTGGAGCGTGGCCTCAACGCCTTCGTAGAAGCGCTTCCACGCCGCCTTGTGCTCGGGCGTGGCGGGGTCAGTCTGCAGAATCTTGCGATAGATGGCCTGCGTGTAGGCATCCTTGGCGTCACGGAAACCCTCGCGCGGCACCCAGGCCTGAATTGCCGTCTGGCTGAACGAACAGTTCAAGATACCGATGGGCACGCCCAGTTCCTTATGGAGCTTGTGGGCGAAGGCGAAGGCAATGGCGCTGTAATCAGCATAGCTGCCGTCCTTCCAAGCGCCGTCGGCTTTCTCAATGGGGTGAAGCATCGCCATCACGCTGGTCACTTCAAACTCCCGGATGGGCGCAGGCTTGCCCGCGGTTTCCTCCATGAAGGTCTGCGTCAGCCTTATGGTGGAACTCTTGTTCACCTTCCACTGCATATTGGACTGCCCCGAAGCCAGCCAGACTTCGCCCACCAAAACGTTCCGCAGCGTAACACGCTTACCGATGCTATCCGCCACTTTCAATTCGGCGGGTTTGGCGCTGGCCCTCAGTGGATCTAGCGAAAGCATCCATTTGCCGGACTTACCCGCCACCGCCATCTTCGTCTGGCCGGCGAATTCTACCGTGACCTTTGTCCCCGGCTCGCTCCACCCCCAAACCGGCACCCTCATACCCCGCTGGAGAACGGCATTGTCTCGGAACGGAGCGCCCAGCTCAATGGCGAGGTCGGATTGCACCTCATCCGCAAATAGGCCGATACCGAGGGTCAGTAGAAGCAAAAAGCTAACCGAAAATAATCTCATGGTTTAACGAGTTTTCTGATTGGACGCAGGCGCAGAATTACCTGCTGCCCCATCGCCGGCAAGCCCTCGGGGTTCACCTCCCAAAACAGCCCATCGTCTTCTTGACCGTGAATTTCCGGAAGACAAAGTAATTCATCACCAAAGGACGAAATGGAAATCACATTGCCGCTCTGTTCACAAAGATACCGATTCGGTCCATTACCCATTTTCATCAGGTGCGAGCCGGCAAACAAATAGTCGGCCGAAAATCTCTTGGGCTTGATTTTGACCGGTGACAGTCCGCTGATCTTTTTAGGCTGGGCGAATGCGATGAAGTTTTGAATGGGATGCTCCTGCAATTTTCCGGCGGCACTCGGAAACACTAGCGACACTTGCACCCGATCGCCAGCCGGTTTTACGGGAACCCAACGCACTCCTTCAGCACCCTGCACCAACCGCGAAGCCGGTGTTCCCGGTTGGGCTCCTAATAACAACAGCGCCGTGTGGATGTGCACCGGCCGGGCATCGAGGGAGACAATCGATTCGTGTTCCTTCGTCCCCTTGGTACAGGCAACCAATTCTAGTAAGCCCTGGTGCAGGCACACCGTCGCGTTCACGTCGATGGCCCGTTCGTTGAGGTTAAGATGAATACCTGGTAGCTTCAGCTTGCGTAGAGCCTCCGCCGTCTTGGGGGGAATCTCCGGCAGCCGCTCCCCGCCCCACCCGCTGGTCACGGACAATCCCAAAATCAAGGCGACCCAGAGCTTGTCCATGGTGGTACGGGTGACGGGCGAATAGCATCCAGCAGCGCCTTCGAGCCCTCTTACTTCGCACCCTTCAACAGCTCTACCATAGCAGCGCCCATGCCGAGGCCCACGTTCATATAGGTCTTGGCGTTGCCGCCGTAATGGGCATTGGAGCTTGAGCCCATGCTCAGCGGGTGCGTGTATACCACAGCTGCCTCACCTGGGTGCGCCTTACCAAAGGCGAACATGCCGTCGATAATCATTTTCTCATTACCGGTGGCCTCGTCCTTGTCGGTTTGGCCCAGCGTCGCCACCACCATCTTGGCTTTAGGCGCGTTAAACTCCTTGCGGAGCGCCTTGAATAATTGCGCGAGGTTTTTACCATACATGGCCGAGTGCGCCGCGTTGTAGCGGTCCTTGTCTCCCTGCCACCAGAGAAAACCGGCCACTTCAAAGCCCTTACCGCCGGGATAATGTTTTTCCAAATCCTTGAGTACCGCCTTGGCACGGGCGACATCGCCGACATACTGCAGACCGGCATGCCAGTTGTGCTTGGGCGGCTCGGGCACTTCGCCCTTGGTCCAGCTCGGGTAACGCACCTCGTCGTTGTGTGCCGGGGTCACGAGTGTCACTTTCTTGCCGGTCTTCTTGTCCAGAGTCTCCACCTCATGCCGCGGGCTGCCCGGAGGCAGGAGATCCCAACCGAGCGAACGATTGCCAATGGAGCTCTTAAGAATCAGTACCGGCTCGTCCAATGCATTACCAAGGTGATGGCCAATACCGATCTCGATGCCGATCTTGCCACCCGAAACCGTCAGCCAATCGTTGCGCCGAACACCGCCGCCAGGCCCACCGCTACCCATAGTATGAACATTACGAACATCCATTCGTTTGGTCCAATTACCGGCGTCATTCACCATGAAAGGATAAAGGTTTTCCTCTTTCACCGCGTACTCGAGAGCGCCTTCCTTGTCGCCCTTGACCTTCCCCATTTCGAGAGTGTTAGACTGGCCCATAATCAGAAACACCTTAACCGGCTTGCTCATGTCCGCTGGCTTGCCATCGGGATCTGGAAGATCCTTTGCCATTAAGGAAACCGTGACGGTCAATAATACGCCGAATGATAGAGAATGGATGAGTTTGGTTATGTTCATGATTATTTGTTTGATTTAAATATTTTACAAGTCTGCCAGTTGATTCTCAGGTCTAGGGGAGTCAACGGAAACCAATCCATCCAACCCTCTTTGTGCCCCATCCTCAATTGGCCGGCTCCAATGTGAATTTCTTAACGGCCACCCCTTTTTGCGGTGGCGCGTCGCGCCAAAACCGGAGGGTATTTTCTCCCTTTACTAAAGTGACTGTGACCGGTTTTGAGTTTTGCCATTCACCTTCGGTAAAAGGCATTGGCATCGCGACCTCGGATCCCTCATTGGCCGAGACCTTCAGCCACTGATCGTAATTCACCGTAACGACTTGAGCGGACAAGGTGTATTGGCCCGCTTCGGGGGCTACAATCGTGTACTCGAAAAGAGACTTGGTCGCCTGCTTCGGCCCGGTCGGATCCTTCGCGGGGCTCTCCGAATAGTACGCTTTGTGATACTTATCCGCTATCCGTTCGCAAGCGTTTCCGTAGATATCATAGAAACCCCACGGATTGGGCTTCTTCTGCCCGACGGGATGAGATTTGGCGCCGGCATTGTCCTTGTACCAGGCGTAATCGCCGATCTTGGAAGGATCATCACCAAAGAACCACTTACTGGAACTCCCTGCGCGGCTGGCGTATTCCCACTCCGCCTCGGTAGGAAGCCGGGCTTCTACATTGGTGATCTCACTCAGCCGAATGCAGAACTGCTGGGCATCCGGTTCAGAAACGTTATCGACCGGACAATTCGCTCCTTTGGTGGAGCGACTGGGGTTCTGACCCATGGCCGCCATGTACTGCGACTGGGTCACCTCGTATTTACCGAGGTAAAAGCCTTGAGTGAGTTCCACCCCATGCTTGGGGACTTCCACGCAGGCAAAGCGGCCTTCCTTCTCGTTTTCGCCACCCATGACAAACTTACCGGGTTTCACGTAGATAAACTCCATGGTCACCCCATTGCCGAGGTCGAGCTCTAGTTCCTTGGCCGGCACCTTGCCCGGCGCCGGAGTAATCGCTGCCCTCAGGCCCCAGTTCTCATACCTGCCGTACCCACCACTAAGCATACGGACCCCGGAGGTGCAGGCATCCGGCGCACCTTTCCAAGTGCCGCCTCGCATGACTGTGAGCCCTTCCGGAGCAAACCGCGGGAGGAATATTTGCATGCCGCCTTCAAAGCTCTTCATGGCTAACACCTCACGCGGATTACCCGAGGACAGGGTGTAGCCAGCGGCGGGAATTGAAATGACACCGTCCTGACCATAGCGGATCACCTTGTCATCTGCCGAGATGGGCGCGGACAAAATTTGTTGGGCGATCGTCGGTTTATTAGACTCCCCCAATTCTGCCCCCAACGCCTCGAGCGTAACCGCTTTGAGATCGCTTATGATTTTGGTTTGAGCCTGAAGCGCCATGCGATTCCAAAAATTGGGCTTCAAGGTTACCAGACTGTTAAAGCGAAGGCTGGGATCGTTCTCTCCGTACACCCGTTTTTCGCCGAATACATCCCCAATCCATTGGGCGCGTTTGACATGAAGGAAAGCCGCCTCGTCTTTGCGAGCCTTGGAACTGGCGAGAAAATCCACGTCCTTGTGGTAGGGCGTGGCCGTCCATCCAGATCCCCACCCCGGCCCCAGGTTGACGCACCAACCGCCAGGCGTCCAACGCGCCAGAGCACCGTGCCCCCGGCTTGGGCGCGCCGTGGTTGGAACGCCAAATGAGCGAAGAATGAAGCGGCCAAAGAAGGCACGGCGACCACAAATACCTCCGTTCATGATGATATTCTGATACTTCTGCAATTCGGGCCTGTCGTATTTGATGTCCCCCGAACCGTACTTCACCTCCGAACTCACAATACCGACGTAGCGCCAACCAAAGTTGGACTCGTAAATGTGGTCGGGCTTGAAGTTGCGCAGCATTCGACGCCCCCAAGCCAACGTCTCGTCAGGCTCATCTCCATTGATCACCATGCGTAAACTCCAAACACTCAAGTCCTTGAAGGTCGGATCCAATTCTCCCGCGAGGTATGCTTTTTCGTAGTGAAAGTAGCGTTTGATGGGATCGATTGTCGCCGGCGCGTTCTCCTGATTTTTCGGATTGGTCTGCACCATCGGCACGGCATGCTCCAAGGCAATCGCCAGAGCCAGCCGTTCCAATATCCCGCCCGAAGCCTTGCTAGTGGCCTTGCGGATGGCCGTGTAAATCTCCATGGCTTTCCCGTAGCGAGCGGGTCCGTAGGTACGGCCGTTGCGTTTCGCCTTGGCCCCATCGGCCACGAGCATGCGCTTCATTAGGGCGGCATCCGCCAGCAACTGCTCAACCCGTTTCTGGTGTTCTTTGCCTTGCTGAGCATACTCCGCCAAACCGCGCGGAGAAGCGTCCAGGAGCACGACATATTTAACCAAAAGCGCGTCCAGTTTGTCGCTCAGCATAAAGGAAGCGAATCTCTTTTGCGGGTCCGACTCCTTAACTTGAGGATCCGGCTGTTCCCCGTCGCCCAGTAATTCTTCAAGAGAACTGTCTCCGCTCTTTTTCTTGCCCCCCAACTCAACTTCAGGGAAGTCGAATTCCTTCTTCCGGGCCTCTTCGGTGGTCGGCACGGGCACAAATGGGATTCTCTTGATGATTTGAGAGCGCAACGACTCCAACTCCTTAGCATAACGTGCCTCAATGCGTCTCCCTTCTTCCGTCAGGGACGACTCCGCAATTTGAGGGTTGGCCCCCAGCAATGAAGCCATGCTTAAGAACAGGGCAAGCCACCCACAATAACACATTCTACCTAATTTCATTATCATTCTCCTTTGGTCTTCGGCTCTTTGTATAGTCTAAACCGCCGCAAAGCAAAATACACCCGAAACAGTGATGGAGCTCCTTGCTCTCCTCAATTGTTTCTTGCATTCTTTTTGCGTTTTATTTTCTCTTAAATGCGACAGCGTAATCCAAATGAAGTCATCCCGCTCAAAACCACGCAAGGTGGCCATCGCGCTGGAAATGCACTGGGGCCACAAACGGCATCAGGAAACCTATGCCGGCTGCCTCAATTATGCCCATGAGGCGGATTGGGACTGTGTGATTACCCCAAACTCGGAGCGGGTTCTGAAGCCCAAGAACAAGGAGCAACCCTTCGACGGCATCCTTGCGCGAGCCACAAAAACTATGGCGCAAACAGCCGGCAAACAAGGCATCCCGATCGTCAACGTGTGGCTGAATTCTCCGGTGCCACGGGTACCTAGTGTGCTTCCCGATTTCGAGGAATCCGGCCGTATCGCGGCGGAACATTTAATGAGCCGAGGGTTTCAACGGTTTGGATACCTCGGATACCAAAGAGATCTCGATGCGAAACGCCAATGCGATGGGTTCAGGGATTTGCTCGAATCCAAGGGGTTCTCCTGCACCACTCACCGGTTTTACAGAACCAGCATGGAAGGCAACACGATTGAATGGGACAACTTCAGGACGGGGTTATTGAAATGGGTTGAATCATGGTCTCCGCCCGTTGGAGTTCTTGTCAGTGGAGATCTGTATTGCCGGTATCTGATGGAAGCCTGTCACACGATTGGTTTACATGTCCCGCAGGATGCCGCCCTCATTGGAACCCACAACGAACCCAACATCTGTGACTCCCCCTCTCCCACGGTCACCAGCATCGATATGGGCTTTGAAGAAATCGGGTATCGGGCGGCCAGTTTGCTGGATCACTTAATGCAGGGAAAACGCCCGCCCGCAAATCCTGAATTGATAAAACCCTCAAAGCTCGTCACCAGACAATCCACCGACGCTTTTGCCACGGAAGACTCGTTCGTCTCGAACGCCTTACGGTTCATGGCCGAGAACAGTCACCGCCCCTTGTCTGTGAAGGATGTAGCACTCGTAGTCGGCCTCAATCGCCGAAGTCTCGAACGTCGCTTCAACCAATACTCCCCGGAAGGCGTCGCCAGGCAAATCACTCGCATGCGGATCGAACGCGCCAAGCGGCTCATTATCGAAACCAAAGGCTCCCTTAAATCCATCGCGATCGATTGCGGCTTCCGTAACAGCGATCACTTAAGCAAAGCGTTTAAACGAACCGAACGTCTAACACCCTCTCAGTTCAGGAAACTAAATGGCAAACCGCGCTAATGATCTGAAATAATTGAATCGGGTTTATTCGTCTTACTCCACCTTACGGTACAGGAAGGCATCGGAAGTCAGCAGCGATGTGATGAGGGCGTTCATGCTGCCTTTTTCGCGGTAGGCATGGTAGGCGTCCTGCAATACGGGACCGTCATTGATCGTCTCATTACGGCCAATCCAGAAACGGAAGGCGTGGCGTACGAAAACCTGTTCGACGTGATCACTCTTCGAAAGTTTGTCGATCATCTCGAGAGCATTCTTGACGGGGCCGTCGAGTTCGGGATCTCCGCTGTTGATGATCTCGCCGGAGGTGTCCACGGGCTTGTCTTGTTCGGTGGAACGGAACAGACCGGCGTGATTGTACATCTCAAAGGGGAGACCGAGCGGATCCATCTTCTCGTGGCAAGTCCAGCAATAGGCCTCACGGGTCACGCGCATGCGATGGCGTAGCGTGGTGTTAGGTTCGTCCGGCAGCATCGCATCGACGGTGATAGGAATGTCCGGAATGCCGCCGCCTAGCAGGCGCTCGCGAACCCAGCGGCCGCGTAGTATGGCGTGATTGTCCATCGCGTCGGAATGAGACACCAACCAGGAAGGGTGCGTGAGCAATCCGAGGCGCTGGCCTTCCGGGGCGGTAGCGAGCGTGCGATCAGGCCTCATCGATCCAGCCCCAAAAGAGCGCCGGCTGACGCGGGCGTAAATCTTGGAACCTTTCAGGTTGGCCATTGCCACGTTGATATTGCCCCCGCCGCGGCGGCCTTTCTGAGCATTGGCGATTCGTTTCTTGGCAGCAGCCAAGTCTTTCTTCTGTCGTTCCACCGTCTTTGAAAGCTGCTTGTTCTCCGGATCAGCCTTCAACTCTTCATTTAATTTGGCGATGGCCGTTTCCATCCCGGCCAGTTGGGTCTCTTCCTTTTTGGTCTGCGCCTCGTCGGCCAAGCGTTTGGCCTCCTGCGCGGCCTTTCGTTCCTCGGGATTGTTTTTGCGACCGAAGTAGGTGTGGTCGCTGCGAGTGGCTACGATTTGCTGGGTGGTGAGGAGTTCCTTGAGGACGTTCTGATCTTTTTCGAGAATCAGCTCAATCAGGCGATCGGTACTCGCGGTGGCGTCGAACATCGCGCGGTAATGACTGGTACCGCGGGTACTGACGCCGGTTTGCGCGAGAGCGGCGTTATCTTTGCAGATATAACCGCCCAGGTCGTAGTCGAAAAAGTCGCGAAAGAATCGCAGCACGCGCGGCTTGCGAATGCTCGGGTCTGCAAGCATGCGGGTAACTTCGCGTTTCACATCCTCGCGCGTGCGCATGCGGCCCTCGACGATAGCCTTGCGGAGTTGGGCGTCGGGCTGGATGTAGCTAAGGGCGTGGTTGACGGCGAGACCAAGTTCCCAGTCCTGCAACATCGCGCGGCCGTGCGCATCCACCTTGTTTTTTTCCACCAGCTCGGACCGGAAAAGCGCGTCGCGATCGAGGAAGATGGCGGAGAGACCCATGAACACTCCGTCCTCTTTGCCGACCTTGTCGATGGAATCCTTAACGATCTTCAGGTAGTCATTCGTTTCCTCGGCGGTTGGCGGACGGAAGGCCAGGGCTTCGAAGAGGAACTCCACCGCCATGCGCAGGCGCTCGTCGGTGACGCCGTCTTCCTTCATAAGATCATGAATCGGCGTCATCGGGCGGGCGACCTTGGTGCTGTAAACAATCGCCGTAGGCAGACCGCGCAGGTCGCCCTTGGGCTTCACCTTGTCGTAGGTCTTGGGGTCATCGGTGATCTGCTCGGGCAACCCGACCAAGCTCATCGGTCCATAGGCCATGTATTTCAAAATGTCCTCGGCTTTGCCCATGATCTGCGTGGCTTCGGAGCTGTTAACGGTGTAGAAGTCCGGATAATTTTCGAGGCCATGCTTGCGAGCGGAGGACAGCACCACCGGTACACTCTTCACGGCCGTGGCATAGGCGACAGTGCCGCCTTCCCAGCGCAGAATGCGGTCAGTCCCGAAGTAGAGTTTCAACTCGCCACCGTGATTGGTGGGTACCACATCACCGCGCGTGCGTTGGCCGGGACGGGCTGAGTCATAGGCCGGTTCCCGATTGATCAATTCATTGAGGCGCGTGATATGTTCCTGCGGTGTCACCCGCCAAATGCGCGCGGGCGTGTAGGTCGGTGCCAACCGAATGTTCTTGGGCAACGGACCGAAAAGCAGGTCGTGTGCGATGAAGTTGCCCTTGTTCGGATCCAGATGCGCCTGAAAGCCGCCCTTGCCGGCCATCTCGCGTTTCAATTCGCTGACGATCCAGTCTGTAAAACGCAGGCGCTTGACGATTTCCGGCTGCGACTTTTTCTTGGGCGGCATCTCCTGCAGCGAGACCTGCGCCCAAATAGATTTCCACGTGGCTGCATTCGTCTCATCCACCGGCCCGAGATCCTCTAGCGAGAGATTGCCCTTCTTGGTGTCGTTGTCGTGACAATCCAGACAATGGCTGTCCAGAAACTCCACCGCGAAGTTTTTGAAATTGCCCCGGGCAGGTTCGCCGGGCGTGTAGATGTCCGCAGTCTGAGCAGCCGTGTTGAGCACGGCATAGACCACCACCCCGAGGGTGAAGGTCAGCTTGTTCATACCATCACTTCTTTGAGTGGTCCGGTGCCAGAATCAAACTTGGCAGCCATCTTTTCGGACATGTTGTAGCGATCCACCTCCACGCCGGAAGCGCGCAGGATGGAGGTGTACAACGCGTTGAGCGGGCGCTTGCCGTCCAGCTGCGTGAAGCAACCGGTCTTGAAAGCGCCATCGTAATTGCCAAGCAACATCACCGGCCAGTTCTTGCCGGAGGTGTGTTGATAATCCGCGTTGTTGCTGGTGTACACAATGAGCGTGTTGTCCATCATCGTGCCGCTGCCCTCAGGCACGCTTTCGAGCTCCTGCATGAGCTTCACCAACATGCGGCTGTTGTACTGACGAATCTTGATCCAGATCGGGTTGTTCGGCTGCTTCATGTGGCCAAGGTTGTGGCCCTGCTGTTCCACGCCGAGGCCTTTCCAAGCGCCAAAGATTTCACCACGACCGGAGCCGATGGTGAGGACACTGGTGATGCCCGACTTGAGTGCCGAGATGCCAAGATCCAACAGGCGATCGTGCCAGTCGGTTTCAAATTCCGGGTTCGCGTAGGCGTCGTCCACCGTTGGCGCAAAACGACGCAGATGACTGGAAACCTTGCCCAGCCGCTCGCGCAGGCCGTTGATGTCGCCAAAGCCCTGCACATACTGGCCGTAACGCTGCTTGTCCGCGCCCGGCAACGCACCCCCCTTGGCGGCCGCCAGTTGCTCAATGCGATCGAACATGCTCGACTGCGCCTCGTGCCGCCTTCGAATCGTTCCCTGCGAAATGCCGCCGTATAGCATTTGGTAAAGGTGGTTGGGATTCGAGTGCATGAAAATCGGCTGGCCCGCGCCGCTGGCCGAAAGATTCGCCACCGTCGGCTTGGCCTTCATGTTCTCGAGCGAGTCCATGCCAATGCACAGATGCGGCAGGAGAGTTTGCGGCAATGCGTTGCTCAACGTGTAATCAATCGTCGGACCGCTCGGTGGCACGCCATCGCTGCCGCGGTAGCCACCGAGAGCGCCAAAGAACGCGCTGTGCGACGGACTGGTGTGGGTGCCATGCAACCCGTTGATAATTTGCAGTCGCTCCTTGTACGGTTCCAGCGCCTGAATGGGCTCGGGCAATTTCACCTTGGCCAATGAACCACTGTTTTTCATGCCCGCGGGAATCGCCGTTGCCGGATCGAATCCTTGGTTTTGCATGAAGAAAATTACGCGCTTGGGTGAGCCCTTCTTGGCTGCCTGCGCCACACCGGGCAGCATTGGCCCAGCCACTGCGGCAGCGGCGAGTCCCTTAAGTACGTTACGGCGGTTGAGCATGTTTGCATTCATGTCGGTCAGAATTGTAGAGTTCGACCACGCCCACGTCGAATAAATTCAACTGAAATCGAGCTCCTTGAACCCGCCCAAACTTGACATTTTTTCACATCCGCCAACACTCGCCCGCCTATGGCAAACATTGATTTCTCCGACGTCACCGCCTCGGCCAAGGCCAACATTTACTTCGACGGCAAAGTGATCAGTCACACGCTGGTGACCGCTGAAGGCGACAAAAAGACACTCGGGCTCATTTACCCCGGGGAATATCACTTCGGCACTGAACTGGCCGAAGAAATGATCGTGGTGGCCGGCAGCTGCACCGTGAAGCTCGATGGCTCGGAGGAATCCCATACCTACACCGAAGGTGACACCTTCAGCATTCCCGCCAACAGCGGCTTTGACATCACTGTGGGGGCAGACATCTGCGAGTACGTGTGCTCGTTTGTGAAGTGAAGTCCCCCCTCAAGGGGCATTCATCAAACCGATGATTCCGCTAAGGATGGAGTGGAAAGACGGGCCGATCATGAACACAAAGCTTAAGACCAACACGGCCAGATAGAAGATGCGTTTACCTTCCTGATCGAACATCAGCAGATACAACAACCCGCCCACCAACGACATGGCTGCCAGGCAGGCCACCCAGTTTAGCCGGCTGGTGGATTTAAAATATTCGTACTGCCGCTTTCGAAAAGCCGCCCGGTTTTCGGCCAGTTGATCACTTAACTCCGGTGAAGCAGGCTTGTTGGGTTGGCGGGGCAAGGCCGGCGGCGAATACTTATCTTTCGTCCGTTTTACGTACTCATCATAATCCGTGCGGTACAGCTCCATCATTTCCTCGTAGTGCTGTTTCTGAATCTCGTATTCCTTAAGACTTAACTCGTATTCCGCCATCCGCATGGGTTGCGATTCCTTGAGCTCTCGCACTGACTCATCCGATCGAATATTTTCCGACTGAAACCGAATCGTGTTCAGGGCCAGCACTTCGGACCGGAGAAAATAGGTCACAAACAACAACACCAGAAAAGATGCGATCGCAAGGTACTTAGCTTTGGTGATGTTGTCCTTCATAGGTCAAGTCTTAGGAATCAGCGCATCCAGATCAATTCTTTCCAAGGCGGTGTGTCGTTTTTCTGAACTGGGCCCGGCGAACTGCGGCCGTTGCGAACGATGACCGTCAGCTTGGCGACGAGACGCGCGGCCACTTCAGGAT